>Ga0265594_1000099_pt1 | contig 71606 bp, 57 predicted proteins | sample saktaG_11_FD_190147 | JGI IMG/M metagenome (GOLD analysis project Ga0265594, IMG submission 190147) | Saline water microbial communities from Sakinaw Lake, British Columbia, Canada - sak_2011_5_24_80m | ecosystem: Environmental > Aquatic > Non-marine Saline and Alkaline > Saline ...
CGGCGTATGCCCTGCTGTTTTGAGCAAAATCAGTCGCCATCAGCACATAGGTCTTTGATTCACCGGTTGGTGGTTTGGAACTTGTTTCCCAGTTGGTACCGCCATCGGTGCTGTGGTAAACCTGGGCGCTATTGGCAGCGCCCGCCAGCAGATGGGCAGTGGTACCCTCACCACTAACTGCCAGTGAGGTGGCATCAACATTGCTCTGTCCATAGTCAGAAGCAATATCGAGGTCGGTAGCTACTGATAAATCCGGAGACTCTACCCCCTCAATCAGGTAGACATCGCCGTTATCACCGCTGGCATCAATAGCTACAAAGTGGATGTAGTCGCCGCTGGTTGTATCGGAGTCATAATCGCTGGGAAAGGCGATAGCGGCTGAATCTGGTGTTACACCGCTAATTACAGCATCGCCTGCAGTTTGATTCCACCCATCACTACCAATAATGGTGGTAACCAGAGTATCAGCTTCATCGGTGACCACGGCTACTATTTGCTGGTCGCTGGCGAAATTCGGGGAGAAGGCTATGGCGTAGACATCATAGCCTTCCAGGTCGGTATCTACCCAACTGGCAAACGATTGATTCTCATCAAGGATATAGACGCCGCCGTACTCAGGGCTATCGGTGTCTCTGGTGCCGACGGCGATAAGGTGGTTATCATCCAGAGGAAAGACATCAAAAGCGGTGATTTCAATATTACCATTGCCAGCCCCACCCGGGCTTGATGCCAGTGTGGTGAAGCTGTCTCCAGCGTCGGTAGACTTATAGACATTGAACAAGGTGGCATAATAGATAGTATCAGCATCGTCGGGGCTGGTGGCAATATCAACGATATCGTCTTTCACCTTGCCGGTGTATTCCCAGCTAAAGCCACTATCAGTGGATTTAAATAGGGTGTAGCTTGTTCCTGTGGGGTTGGCGCAGGCATAGAGGGTGCCGTCAAGAGCCATGGTCAGGTGCTGGACATCCGAGCCGTCAGCCAGTACCCAGTTGCCTGACTTGCCATCGGTGGGGATGTTGACTGTAGACCACTCGGCGACGTCTGGGGTGGCGTTGGCTGGGGTAGGGATAGTTGAGCTAAACAGGCTCAGTAGCAGAATGAGAGACAATGCCAACGGGCATCCCTTGTTCGTCATTTGGCAAATTTTACCTTACCCTGCAGTAAGAAGTCAATCTTTAAAAAAGAGAGCCCCCGAATTTCGGGGGCTCTCTGGCTATCTGGTTTGGGTGTTACCCATTAAATTAGAACTAGACTGCTCGTCTGGTCCTGACTATCAGGACAATCACCGCAATAATCAGAAGCGCACCAATACCAACGATAGTCCACAGCAGTACCGGTGGGATTGGAGTCGGTATTACTACCGGTGCCGGTGCTGGTTGTGTTACCGTTGCTGGTGGTGCTGGTGATGGTGCTGGTACTTCCTTAGTGACAGTGGTGAAAGCACCAATGTCACTCCAGCGGCTGATAGCCTTGCTACCGTCGTACGCCATTACCCTCCAGAAGTAGTTGGTGTTGTACTCCAACTCAAAATCAAGGTTGTAGGCGGATTCGGGTACTTTTGAGTCCACCAGCGGGCTGGCGAATTCGGCATTGTCTGCCAGTACAAACTGGTAGCCGTCAGCGTTCTTGGCGCTTTCCCAGCTAAAGGCTGGCATCAGTTCCACGTCAAGGCCGCTGTACTGCCAGACGCCACCTGGAGTGTAGAGTGTTGGTGCCCATGGTGCTGGACCGAGAGCGGTATTGAATGTCCACTCGTCGGACCAGCGGCTATGCCACGGTTCACCTGGTGATACTCTCACCTTCCAGTCATACTCTGCGCTGCCCGTGGTCTGTACGACTATGTCGGTATCATCTATCTCGTCCTCGTCTATATCCATTCCGAGGCCACTAGATTCTGTACCACTGACCTCATACTCATCAGCGCCGCGCATCTCGTCCCAGGCAAGCTGGATGATATCCTCGCGGTCATGGGTGTAGCCATCAGGTGGCGAGTCCAGTGTTACCTGACCGGAAAGGGTGTCCTCAAGTACCCATATAGCGGGCGTGTAAGGAGGTGAGCTTCCTTCGTGGATGCCACAGTCATCTATGGTCCAGAGGACATTGGAGTCAGAGCCCTGAGTTATCCACAGGTGGAACGGGTCAATGGGGCCATCATTAGCCGACTGCCACTCGCTGTCATCCTCATGAAGTAGCAGGCGGTCTAATTCGTGGACGCCAGTTTCATCATCAATGGCGTAGAGGGCATTATCCTCAGCGACAACAAGCCCTTCGCAACTGGCGAATTCGGTTGCCTCATTGGCGTCGTCCTCCAGGTCATCCCAGTCGACGTCATCGGTGTCGCTGACTTCGCCCACCTGGATGTCATCCCAGCCAGAGGCGGCGTAGATGAACATGTAACCATCGGCGTCTTCATCAGCGTAGTCGGCATCGAAGGCAACGAACACATCAGTTGGGGTAAGGCTAAGCCCGGTGTCATCGAAGCTGTCACCGCCGTCATCGGACATGTAGACTGTACCAGCGGTGCCACCCAGCAGGATGGTCTCATCGTCCTCGAAGTCGGGCGACAGGATAATGTCGTTCATCTCGCCATCGGTGTCGGCGTCTGACCAGCTCAGACCACTGTTGGTGGTCATGTAGAAGCCTTCATTGCCAGCCGAACCAACAGCGGCATAGATGGTGTCCTCTTCAGGTATCACCCAGTCGTTTATCGCGGCGTTATCTCCGCCTGTTTCGACTGAGCGCTTCTTACCGAAGGTCTGACCATCGTCGGTGGACTTCCAGATAGCGGTATCGTTCCAAGACCCCGTATCCTCCCAGCCGAAGATGTAGATGGCATCACCATCTTGGGAAAACTCGACCAGGGCGATTCTGCGGGCATCAAAGTTACCTATCCCACTATCGCTGCCACAGAGTACCCGGACGTAGTCCGGCTCGTCTGAGTCACCATTCTCGGTGAGCCAAACGCTGTCAGTAGTCCCGGTCGTTCGATTGTCGGTAGTCATCAGGTAGGTGGGGGTGTCCGGGAAGTCAGGATGGAACGCCAGGTCATCGATTTCGTCAATGTAGGTATCAATGAGACCGACCTGGTTAAAGACCATACCGCCATCATCGGAGCGGGATACGGCGCTCTCATCACCACAGGTGGAGGCAAAGACCATGCCCTCATCGGGGTCAAAGACATCGCCGTCCCAGACGACATCGGCTCCCATGTAAACATGGGTCCAGTAGCCGCCGGTGGGGCTCTTATCAACGGTATCCCAGCCGTAGCCGCCATCATCGCTTATCCAGACAGTGGAGCTCAACAGCTCTCCAGCCAGGATTATCTCGTCGCCGTAATCTCCGGAGACGGCAATACTGGTGAATTCAACTCCTGGTGTGCCTTCGCCACCTATGTCCTGAAACATAGAGATGGCATTGGAGTTGCCGTCAACGGCATCTACTCCCTCTACCAGGATGATATCACCACCACCCGCACCGTCGGTCACGGCAACCCACAGGTTGGTGTTGCCGGAATCGGGGTCGGAGTCATAGTCATCGGGGAAGTCTATGTCCAGGTAGGGTGAGGCATCAATGTCGAGGTCAACCTCGCCGATGTCCTGCCCCCACTTGCCTGGTGACGCGGTGGCAGTAACCAGGAAGTCATCGCCACCACCCGGGGCGTCATCAATTACTGCCCAGATGATGTCGGAGTCCTCAAAGTCAGGGGCAAAGGCTACTTCATAGGCTACCCAGAAGGCACCACCGGTAGCCAGTTCCTGGTCTTGCCAGTCCGCAAATCTCTTGTCCTGGAGAACCAGGACATCGAGGTTGGTGGCGACCATAATCCAGTTGTAATCGTCCTCGTCGGTCCAGACGTCTATGCAGTAGAGTGCACTGGCTGTGGTGCCGAATTTATCTACGATGTCCTTGATAGCGATAACATCGCCCTCGCCAGCTTCTTCCACGCGGTAGACGGTGCCATCAATGCAGCCGACATAGACGGTCTCATCCTCTCCATAGTTGGGAGAGACAGCTACCGATACTATCACAGCAGTGGCATCATCCAGGTTGGTGTCGTCCCAGGTGTAGCCATTGTCTTCTGACTTCTGTAATATGTAGTCAGTTCCGTCATCGACAGCAGCATACAGGGTGCCGTCAGGGGCAACTGCCATGGGACCGACATCGGTGCCTTCGTCAAGAGAGGGCAGACCCCACTCGCCCCAGTCGTTCTCTTCGTAGTCAGCGGCAGTAGCCACTGGTGCGAAGGCGACCATCAGGCTGAGGACCATCACCAACGTCAGGCTCACCCCAAAAATCTTAGTTAGTTTTCTTTTCATCGACCTTATATTTCCTCCTTATTCAGTATATCCTTTCATCTCCACAAAAAAGTATAAAACCTAATATCCTCTCTTTTTATTCTATGGAGACAAGGTTTCTCTTTAGCTTTTCATCATGCGTTTTACTAACGCTTCCCCTTTCGGGCTTTGCCATAGTATCACCTCCTTTCATTCTTTGGCTATATCATACCATACCTTGTCAAGCAGGTACATAACTTACTATAGCACAAAATAGTTATTTGTCAAGCTGTATAGCTACTATACCACCAGTTTGCTGTTTGTTAAGCCCTATTTCATTGAAATCGGCAACAATTTCTTACACCTCTTTGGTCAGGGTATCCAGGAACTCAACGTTGGTCTTGGTTTTACGCAGGCGCTCTATGACTCGCTCCATAGCCTCGGTGAAGCTAACCGAGTTAGAGTCAATCATAGCCACCATACGCCGCAATAGCCACACCTGCTTGATGGTATTTTCGTCCATAAGTAACTCTTCACGCCGGGTGCTGCTGCGTTGAATATCCATCGCCGGGAAGATTCGCCGCTCGGACAGCCGCCGGTCGAGGTGAATCTCCATGTTGCCTGTTCCTTTAAATTCCTCGTAGATGAGGTCATCCATACGGCTGCCGGTATCAATCAGGCAGGTGGCGAGGATGGTCAGGCTACCGCTCTCATCGGTGTTGCGGGCAGCGCCAAAGAAACGCTTGGCTGGGTGCAGCGCTGCTGGGTCGATACCACCGGATAAGGTACGACCACTGGACGGCATAACCAAATTATAGGCTCGGGTAAGGCGAGTGATGCCATCAAGGAGGATGACTACGTCTTTTCCACTCTCTACCATACGCTTGGCTCTTTCTAGCGCCAGTTCAGCGACGCGGGTCTGGTTCTCCACTGGTTCGTCAAAGGTGGCACCTATCACTTCTCCCTTGACTGAACGAATCATATCAGTAACTTCCTCGGGGCGTTCACCAATGAGGCAGACCATAATGTGAATATCACTATAGTTGGTGCATATGGCATTAGCTATGGATTTGAGCAGCACTGTTTTCCCTGCCTTGGGTGGTGACACAATTAAACCTCTCTGCCCTCGACCTAAGGGGGCAATGAGGTTCATCAGGCGAGTGGAGAGCTTATCAGGTGAGGTCTCCAGGTTAATCAACTGGTCGGGGAAGGTGGGGGTAAGGGAGCCGAAGGAAGGGCGCTCTTTAGACAGCTCAGGGTTTAAGTCATTGATTGCCTCTACCCGGAGTAAGCTGTAGTATTTCTCGCCGTTTCTAGGTGGTCTGCTCTGGCCGGAAACCATATCACCATTGTGTAGGCCAAAGCGGCGGATTTGTGACTGGGAGATATAAATGTCCTTAGAGCCGGGCAGCAGGCTGTCTTGCCTGAGGAAGCCGTAGCCGTCATTCATAATATCCAGGATACCACTACAGAAGATATAGCCCTGCTGTTCAGCATTCGCTTGCAGCAGGCGCATGATGATTTCCTGCTTCTTCGAGCCGGCAAAGTTAGAGATGCCCATCTCCTTAGCCATCTCAATCAGCTCATCTCTGGTTTTCTTTTCTAGGTCGGTAATATTCATTTGATTAACCTCACTGCCTTCATCCAATTTCTATTTTTTAAAGGGGATTACGCCACTTCACGCTATCTTTTCCGGTTAGACTTAACCCAGTAGTATAGGACAAAGCTGCTACTTCCTTCAAGATTAGCGGTTTGGCTTGTTTTAACTGTGGTAATAGCTTATCGATTCCTGTTTTAGTTTTTATCGCTGTGAAACGCTCTGCCAGTCAGCCAGGAAGCGGGCAACACCTATATCAGTCAGGGGATGTCGTATCATCTGCATTAGCACGTTGTAAGGAACGGTGGCTATATGAGCCCCTACCTTGGCAGCAGCCACGCAATGCAGGGGGTGACGAATACTGGCGGCAATTACCTTAGTGGTAAGTTCATAGCGCTCAAATACTTCAACAATGTCTTTTACCACCTGCATTCCGTCGTGACCGGCATCATCTAACCTACCGACAAAGGGGCTAACATAGGCAGTACCAGCCAGTGCTCCAAGAAGAGCCTGGTTCACTGAGAAACACAAGGTCATGTTGACTTCTATGTTTTCCTTACTCAGCGTTGAAATTGCTGCTAAACCGTTAGCAGTGGCTGGTATCTTAATAGTTACATTAGGTGCCCAGGAGGCTTTGGTTCGCGCTTCTTCAATCATAGACTCGGTATCTTCAGCCAGCACTTCGGCAGAAACAGACCCTGGTATTATAGAGCAAATAGTCTTGACTACGCTTTCATAGTCGGTTGTCCCTTCTTTTGACATAAGACTGGGGTTAGTAGTAACCCCGCTGACTATGCCCAGTTTGGCAGCCTGCCTGATTTGATCAATGTTAGCGGTATCCAGAAAGATGCGCATAGTTACCTCCACGTGTGGGTAAGTATTGTATCATAAACCGGAAGAAAGGGGTAGTGGTGGTTGAGCTCCCTCTCGTAGTGTATTTTTGGCCATGCCAATAAAATCACGAAACAGCGGGTGGGGACGACCGGGGCGGGAGCCAAATTCAGGATGAAACTGGCAGCTCACCATCCATGGGTGCTTGGTTAACTCGCAGACCTCGACTAAATTCCCGTCAGGGGATAGTCCGCTATAGGTCATCCCTGCTGCCAGTAGCTGATGGCGAAACTGGTTGTTAAACTCGAAGCGATGGCGGTGTCGCTCGTAGATCAGACTCTGTTTGTAGGCTTGTGCTGCCAGACTGCCCTCAACCAGTTGGCAGGGGTAGTTGCCCAGCCGCATGGTACCCCCCTTATCTTGTATCTCCATCTGTTCAGGAAGAAGGTCAATAATGGGGTAGGGGGTTGAGGCATCAAATTCGGTGGAGTTTGCTTTATCTGAATTTAGGGCAAAGCGGGCAAACTCAATTACCATAACCTGCATTCCCAGACATAACCCTAAGTAGGGAATGTCATTTTTACGGGCATAGCTTGCTGCTTTTACCATGCCTTCAATTCCCCTGATACCGAAGCCACCGGGGACAATAATACCCTGGGCAGAATGTAGTAGAGACTCGCTACCACCCTTTTCCAAATCTTCGGAGTGCACCCAGAGGAGATTTAGATCCCTATTATGATATAGCGCCGCATGCTGTAAGGCTTCACGCACTGAATAGTAGGCATCCTTTAGTTCTACATATTTACCCACCAGGGCAATGGTAACCGGCTCATGATCTTCCTTGAGGCAACTCACTAGCTCTCGCCACTGGCTCAGGTCTGTTTGCTGTAATTTAAGGTTAAGTCTGTTCACAATCAACTGCCCCAGCCCTGCTTCTTCCAGGACTAACGGCACCTCATAGATAGTTGATACTGTAGGCAGAGGGATGACTGCCTGTCGTTCAACGTCGCAGAATAGAGATATCTTGTCTCTTATCCCTTCGGAAATAGGGTAATCACTACGGCAGATAATAATATCCGGCTGGATACCAATGCGCCTAAGCTCGTTAACGCTGTGCTGGGTGGGCTTGGTCTTTAGTTCCTGAGTAGCGGTGAGATAGGGGAGAAGGGTAACATGTATATAGAGCACATTCTCCCGCCCGACATCATTTCTCATCTGTCTGATAGCTTCCAAAAAGGGTTGCCCTTCAATGTCACCGACGGTACCACCTACCTCTATAATAACTACCTCAGCCTGGGAGCTTTGAGCTAATCGTCTGAATCGCTCTTTTATTTCGCTGGTAACATGGGGTACTACCTGGATGGTACCACCCAGGTATTCACCACGTCTTTCTTTGGCGATAACCGTACTGTAGATTTGTCCTGAGGTGGCATTGGACTCGGCGGTGAGGTTGATATCAATGAAACGTTCATAATTACCTAAATCAAGGTCAGTCTCGGCACCGTCTTGGGTAACAAAGACTTCTCCGTGTTGATAGGGTGACATTGTTCCTGGGTCAACATTAAGATAGGGATCTAGTTTCTGAACGGAGACGCTGATTTGGCGACTCTTGAGAATAGTACCAATAGAACCGACAGTGATACCCTTGCCAACAGAACTGACTACGCCACCAGTAACAAAAATATACTTTGTCATGCAGAAAAACTGAACTCTTAGGATTAAATCACAGAAACGACCTTGCGTTAAGTTATTGCGAGGGGAATAAAGTGTAAATTCTTGTTAAATTATAATCAGTTAAACATAGATTGTCAAGTAGACGATTAGTTCTTCGTAGGAGACCCTTCCATCACATGGGCACTGTTTATTTTATCAACATGCTTCTACAATATTGATAGCTATACAAAAAAGGGTAAAGGACTCATATTAAGAGGTTTTATGAGACTGCGGAGGTTAAATGTAGTACGGGCGATTTTTACTGGAACGGGAAGAGGTGTATAATACTACTTGAATTTGTCAGATATCGGGATACTATTCTCGTAAAGAGTGCCCCACGTTGTTATTTGGCTGATATTTTTTTATAATGGAGTCCATAGTTATGAAAGTGGTTTCAATTGTAGGCATGGCGGGTGCCGGTAAATCGGAAGTGGCCCGATTATTTGAGAGGGGTGGTTTTACTATCATAAGATTCGGTGATGTCACCGATGAAGAGATCAAGAAGCGGGGTTTGGAGCTCAACGAGAAGAACGAACGTGATATCAGAGAATCTCTCAGAAAAGAACACGGTATGTCAGCTTATGCCAAGCTTAACCTGATTAAAATTGATGAAATGTCAAAGTATTCGGACGTGGCTGTGGACGGGCTCTACTCGTGGGAGGAATACACCCTTCTTAAAACCTATTACGGGGATAGCTTCTGTGTCGTTGCCGTTTGGACATCACCAAAGACAAGGTATGCTCGGCTATCCGCTAGACCTGACCGAGGTTTGTTGGAAGAAGAAGCCTCCAGTCGTGATATTGCAGAAATAGAGAACATTAACAAGGGTGGGCCGATTGCGATGGCTGATTTTACCATCATAAATGAATCTTCTCTGGATAGTTTAAGAAAGGAAGTGAAGAGAGTAATCTCCAGGTTAAGATGATTGAGCAGAAAGAAGAAATAACTAGGCCAACCAGTGACGAGTATTTTCTGAAGATAGCCTCGGTGGTAGCTGAACGCGCGACCTGCCGTCGGCATCATGTGGGGGCAGTGGCAGTGAGAGATAAACATATACTGGCTACCGGGTACAATGGCGCTGCTGCCGGGCTTAAGGATTGCCTTGAGCTTGGCTGCCTGCGTGATGAGATGAAGATACCATCGGGAACAAGGCACGAAATATGTCGGGGTATCCACGCTGAGCAAAACGTAATCATACAAGGTTCACTGCATGGTGTTAGTCTTGAAGGAAGCACTATTTACGCTACTCATACGCCGTGCCGGCTTTGTGCTAAAATGCTGGTAAATGCCAAGATAAAACGGTATGTCAGCTATGGCAAATATGATGACGATTTATTTGTTGACCTGTTTCAGGAAGCTGGTATAAAAATGGAAATTAAGAAGAGGCCATCTTCACGAATAAGCTATCTGGCGTAAAAAATAATTTATCAGGTGGTTAATGTCAGTACCACACGCTAAAGTAATTGTGAATCCGGTAGCTGGGGCCCGTTCGACATTACGCAAGTGGCCTCTTATCAGTCAGCGGTTAAGAGAGGTGGGGTTATCATTTGACCATGAGTACACTGAGGGGGTAGGACATGCTGTGGAGCTAGCTCGGGTGGCTGCTAGTGATGGTTACCAGTTTCTGGTGGCTGTTGGAGGTGATGGGACGGTGAATGAGGTGGTCAACGGTATACTCTCTTCAGCCAGTATAAAGAGCATCTCACTTGGAGTGGTGAGCACTGGTACCGGTAGTGATTTTGTTCGTTCGGTGGGCATTCCCCGCGATTGTGTCAAGGCTTGTTCATCCCTGACCAGCTCGCGAAGACTATTGATTGACGTTGGTGTTGTTGAATATATAAATGGTGGTAAAACTGAGCAACGTTTTTTCATTAATGGCGCCGGTGTCGGCTTTGATGCCGAGGTAGTGAAGGCTACGGAGAGCTTGCCCAAGTACTTTGGTGGTACTATTCCTTACGTCGGGGGGTTGCTCAGGTCCTTGTTCGGTTATAAGAATAAGACGGTTACTCTGAAAGTAGAGAATCGGGAGGAAATCAGGCATATATTGACTATAGTAGTATCTAATGGGTGTTATTTTGGCGGGGGAATGCGTGTGTCGCCTCAGGCTGAGCTTAATGATAATTTATTTGACGTGATGATCGTTAGTGATATTGGTAAGTTTGAGCTACTTAGGGCATTTCCATCAATATATAAGGGGACCCATGTTACTCACCCCAAAGTCAGTATGGAAAAGGCAAACCGTATCAGTATCGAATCCTCAGAGCAAGTCCTGGTGCATGCCGACGGCGAGCTGCTGGGGGAAACCCCGGCTTCTTTTCGGTTAATGCCCTCAGCTTTGAGTATCATGGTGTAGATGCCCAGTCTTAAAGCCGCTAGATATTTTCTCTCTGGTAGATACCGTTGTAACCTTCGGTCTCTTGGGTCAACTCTAGAAAAACAAGTTGCACAATTCTAGAATTCTTCTGCAGGCGGAACCCCTGAGGATGATAGACTATCATAAGGGATTGAGAGCGACCCGAGTAACCAGCGTCCCAGACCGCCGTATGTACTGTAACCCCGCAGCGAAGCAGGCTGGACCTGGGAGCAGCTAATGCGGTGATATTCTTAGGCAGGTGAACAATCTCATTATAAGTGATAATATAGGCCCCAGCCATCAGGTCTATAAAACCCAGCCCATCAAATACTAGTGGAGCTAAGTCAGACACCAGCCGCTGGCTGTTTTTCACTGTTATTTTGCCTGGTGACTGGAGCATAGCCACCTCACGGAGGGTAAGATCAAACCCGTTAGGCTGTACTTGCTCTTCAAGGTTAATATAGCCCTCTACCAAGGGCGGGTCTTGCTTTAGCAACCTGTGGATATCCTGCTTGGATAAAACGGCCCCCATTTTTAATAACTCCCTACCATATTGTTCCTATCTTAAACTTCGTGTGAAAAACGGCCTTTCGCTGGTATTTTACCATAGAGTGACTACTTATTGACAAACTGTATTATTAATGACTTATAATCTAACCAAGCTTCAGTTATGCTAGACGAGAATTAGTAACCCCGGGGAGAGAGTATATTACCCATCAGAAATAGGAGGAATTATGACAATAAAAATAGTGACCGATAGTAGTGCTGACCTGCCGGCTGAGCTTGTTCAGAAGCTGGGGATTACCGTAGTGCCCTTATATGTGCGTTTTGGGGAAGACGTCTACCGAGAACAAGTGGACATCAGCCTGGATGAGTTTTATCGAAGGTTGGAACATGACCCGATTCATCCAGTCACCATTCAGCCCAGCCCACAGGATTTTGTAAATGCCTATCAGAAACTTTCCCAGGAGGCAGATGGGATTGTTTCCATTCACCTCTCCAGTAAATTAAGCGGCACCTATAATTCTGCACTGCAGGGCAAGGAGATGATAGAGAATGGTTGCCCTATCGAGGTAATAGACTCACAATTAATAACGGTGGGCTTAGGCATGATATGTAAGGCTGTTGCCAAAATGATTGAAGCCGGGGAAAGCCTAACCTCTGTGGCGGAAGAGGTGAAACAGATGATTCCCAACACACATTTGCTCAATCTCCTGGATACTCTGAAATACCTTGCTCTGGGAGGGCGTATTGGTAAAGCTAAGGCGCTACTGGGCTCAGTATTAAATGTGAAACCCTTGATAACACTAAAAGATGGAGAGGTAGTGCCCGCCGGTCAAGTTCGTAGCCGTTCTAAAGGTATAGAGCGATTATTCAGTTTTGTGGAGGGTGCTTCAGAGATTGAGGATTTATCCATTGCCTATAACACCACACCTGATGAAGCCCAAGCTTTAGCCGAGCGCTTAGGTTCTATATTCACTAAGGAGGCGGTTAAAGTAGTCCGATTAGGTACCACGCTGGGAGTGCACATGGGGCCAGGAGGCTTAGCTGTTGGCTTTAGGGAAAAGAAGTCGGCATAGGGCGAAGTTACTCTATCCATTCTCGATGGGGTTTATATGTCTTCGGCGTCATCGCTTTTCCATCGGTGGTCAGCATCTCACAAATGTGCCAGGAGCTGCTTTGCATGGTGCGTAGTAATAGCAACTAAATCATCGGGTAGTTCATAGTGTGTGGCATATTAGAGAAAGCCTTTGAGTTTGTCGCTGTAGCAATCAATAGTCCCACTAGCTTTGCCTTCTACTTTGCAGAATAATGAGAAGCTGCCAACGGCTTGTTTGAGTGAACCCTTTGGTCTTTTTGCTGTGTTATGTTTAGTTTAGTGGAATAATTTACCTTTTTTTTGTATCTAAAGTGGCAGCGGAGGGATTTGAACCCACGACCAAAGGCTTATGAGTCCTCTGCTCTACCACTGAGCTACGCTGCCACCAAAGAATATATATAGCACGATTTGATTTGAGCTGTCAATTTTTTGCACCAGTAATCTTCGGGTGCAGTCTGATTACCGGAAATTAGCTAACATATTTTTTCAACTCTTCGGGTAGTTTGCCCTTATCATTGGTCATCGCTGGGGTTACCGGCGGTTGACCATTTGCTTCCATTATTGCCATCCCTTCGGAGCTTAGCAGGAAGTCAACCCAGGCTATGGCCAGTTCTTGATTGACAAAATTAGAGGGTATAGTCACTCCATACACTATCGGTTTACCTTTCTGAGTGATGATTTCACCGGGCTCCTTACCAGAAATATCTACCTCTGCTGTGGCATAAAAATCTTTATGCTCTTCACTGGAGAGATTAATCTCAGGCGGCAATACTACGTAATTCAGGTTATGTTGGGCGGCTACTGATGAGTATTCAAAGGCGTAGTCTAGGTCACCTGATTCCAGCAAAGCGATAAGCTCCACCGATTTTGGCCGCATTAAGTCTCCCTCAGTTTCATAGAGATTATCGTATGTCTTCGGAACACCGTAGTGTGCTTCGGCTAGCTGCCATACCATCAGCGTCCTGTAACCACAGGGGTCCTGGTCGGGGTCACTGCGCCCGTAATTCACACCGTCGCGCTGCAAGATTTCATACCAGTTGTCTCCATTTATCTCGTCGCCAAACTGCGATTTATCAGTATAGGCAATACACATTTGATTGGTGGCGAATACTATGTACCAGTCGGCATATTCAGGAAACATAAGTTGGGGAATGACTGTGTAGTCGGCTGAGCCAATAACCCCACACTCTTTATGAAGCTCAGTAACCTTGCGAATGGTAGCTTGGCTACCGGCTCCTTCGGCCAGTATCTCAACGTCTGGATAGAGTTTGTTAAACTCCTCGCTAATTTGAGCGAAAGGTATGGTCAGGCTGCCGGCATGGAATATCTGGAGCTTGCCTTCCAGTTTGTCTGTCGGGGGTGGTGTACTACAACCGGCTATTGCACCTAACATTAGGCTTAAAACCAAGAACAAACTGATGACTAATCGTTTCATTTAAACCTCCTTTTATTAATATTAGGCCTAGAAAATGTGGACGGCTGACGCCTTGAATGTTATATAAACCTTCTGCCCCTCACCCAGCCCCATTTCCTCAAAAGAGCGGCGAGTGACCAAACAGATGAAGTCTGGTGGTAGATTCACCGCAATATAGAGAGTAGAACCCTTATCGGCAATATGGGTGATAATGCCAGCAAATGAATTGCGGGCGCTGGAGTGAAGTGACTCAGGAGAAATGAGAATATCCTCAGGGCGGATTGAGGCATGCAATCTACCCCTAAGGTCAGTAGCTACCACTAGCTCGGTATCTTCAGTGCGAAAGGCGGTATTACCGCCATCAGTGTCGATTACTTCACCGGCAAAGATGTTTCGTGTCATAGAAAAACGGGCAACGAACTCTGAGTTGGGCTGACGAAATATCTCCTCTGGAGTGCCTATTTGTTTGACATAACCCTCTCCCAGAACGGCAATGCGCTCACCTAGAGCTATCGCCTCCTCGAAATCATGGGTAACATGAATGGTAGTTACCTTTAACTCGTTATGTATTTGGCGAAGTTCCTGCTGCACACTCTCCCGGCTCTCCGGGTCAAGGGCACTAAGCGGCTCATCGAGCAGCAGTACCTGTGGCTGGATACTCAGTGCCCTGGCCAGAGCTACCTTCTGCTGCTCACCACCACTCAAGGTATTAGGTTTACGAGGAAGAAGGTGAGATATACCCAGCAAGTTAGCTATCTCACTTAGGGTTGTTGCTATATCCTGGCTAGCCCACTTATGAAGCCTCAAGCCAAAGATGATATTATCCTTCACCGACAGGTGAGGGAAGAGGGCATGGTCTTGATAGACAATGCTGATACCCCTCTTTTCCGGTGCAGTTCGTGTTACCTCTTTTCCTTTTAACCATATACCACCACTTTTGATTGGGTACAACCCGGCGATAGATTCCAGCAGCACAGTTTTGCCAGCCCCGGTGGGGCCGAGGATGATAAAGTATTCACCCTTATTTACAGTTAGATTGATGTCATTCAGTACGAAGTCACCAAGGTCCACACATAGATTTTTGACACTAATCACGACTTCTCTCCTCGATAAGCCAAGGTTCTAAAAGTAACAAAAATAATGATGCTTATGATGATAAGCAGTACTGCTACCGGTCGGGCATAGTCTAATCCGTAGGTTTCGAACCGCTCATAAACAAGAACCGGGGCTATCATCGGGTGGTAGGCGAGAATGATAATGGCACCAAACTCGCTTATGCCACGGGCCCACATCATGATGTTGCCAGCCATAATACTCCGCCAGGCTAAGGGGATAGAAATCTTGAAAAAGGCCTGCCATGGTGAGGCACCAAGAGTACGGGATACCTTCTCTAACCTCACATCTACCTTTTTAAATCCCTCCTTAGCCGAGTCTATCAGGAAAGGGATGCTGACAAAGAGCATGGCGATAACAATGCCAGCGGTGGTGTCAACAAACTCAATTCCCAAGAGACTGAAGGCTTTACCGGCAAAGAAATTGCGCCCAAAGACGAAAAGTAAGGCAATACCAGCCGCAGTATGTGGTACCACAATGGGTACATCAATAAGCCCCTCCACCAACGTCTTCCCCGGGAAATCAGTTCTGGCCAGTAGGTACGCCAGTGGTACTCCGAGCAGAAAGCCGACTGTGGTGGCTATCAAGGCGGCATAAAGTGTAAGCCAGATAGAGCTCATGACTTCTGAGTCTAAAAGGGTATCAAGGAGTATCTTAGGTTCGGATGCCAAGATCATTTTGAGTAGAGGCACCATGATAAACAGGAAAATAATTATCCCCAGAAGGATGAAGATAAGTGTCATCCGGTTAGTGGTAAACCATTTCTTGTCCAAAGGCCACCTCCTAGTAATTTACCGGGTCGAGTGCAAAAAAAGACGCCTCCAAAAGGAGGCGTCTTAATAGGTTCACTCTAAAAGCCACCAGCAACCTCCTTTCCAAACATGGGAGGCACCACCGTTTCCAGCGATACCCTATCGGCCAATCTCCATAGACATACCTTTAGGAGAATTGGCTCGGAGATTCTTTATTCAATTGGTCAGATTATATCATGCTTTCTCATTATTGGCAACCCTACTTTGACCAAATCTACAGACTGAGCTAGAAATCCTATTCCCATTAGACTATAATGGACACTGCATTGTTGATAATTAGTAAGCCATCTTCAAGAGACGGGAGAGAGCTTGGATACTGAAAGTTTGAAGGCTTTAGTCATAGACGAAATAGATTCTCGCCTCAGCGAGCTTAGTGAGCTGAGCCTAAAGATTCACTCCAACCCTGAGCTAGGTTTCCAGGAAGTCAAGGCAGCTGTCTGGCTAACTCAGTACCTGGAGGAAAATGGCTTCTCTATAGAACGAGGCATTTGTGAGTTGCCAACTGCTTTCAGGGGAAGCTATGGAGTGGGCAAACCGGCTATCGCTATTTTAGCAGAATATGATGCCCTACCTGACCTTGGTCACGCCTGTGGGCATAACATAATAGGCACCTGTGCCGTTGGTGCTGGAGTAGCTTCCAAGCTAGTTATTGACCAGTTTGGGGGTAGTATTATGGTTATTGGCACACCGGCTGAGGAACTATACGGGGGCAAGGTAACTATGATTGAAAGAAGAGCTTTTGATGATGTGGATATAGCAATGATGGTACACCCTGGTGTATATGATACTGCTACTATTCAAACTCTTGCCTGCCAGCATCTGGAGGTTGAATTCTTTGGCAAGGCAGCTCACGCTGCTGGTCAACCAGAGGCTGGCATTAATGCTCTGGAAGCCATGATTCAGTCATTTGCTGCTATTAATTCACTCAGGCAGCACATTAAGGATAAAGCCCGTATTCACGGTGTCATTACCGACGGTGGTGAAGCACCTAATATTGTCCCTGCTCATAGTGCGGGCAGCTTTATCGTGCGTGCCGAGGAAGATAGTTATCTTGATGAGCTAAAACAGAAGGTATTGAATTGCTTTATTGGCGCTGCCAAAGCGAGTGGCGCCCGCTTGGGGTACAGGTGGGGAGACGTACGCTATGCCCCTATGCGTAATAATTTAACCCTCGCCCGACTATTTAGTCAGAATATGCAATCCCTGGGTCGCCGGATAAAGCTCTCCGAACCCAAACACATTTTTGGCAGTACTGATATGGGTAATGTTAGTCAGGTCATACCCGGTATCCATCCCTTTGTCGCTATCGCCCCGGTAGAAGTTGCCAACCATTCTCCTCAGTTTGCCTCCGCAGCGGCTTCAGAAGCTGGCACTTGTGGACTAATCGATGCCGCCAAGGCTTTAACTATGACAGTAGTTGATCTGGTAGCTAACCCGGAAATGGTCAGCCAGGTAAAACAGGAGTTTCAGCAACAAGATGGTTAAGGTAGGTATCCCCCAGGCTCTGCTTTATTACCAGTATTACCCTATGTGGGAAACTTTCTTTGAAGAGTTGGGGGCAGAGGTAGTCGTCTCGCCGCCAACCACGCAGGCTATGCTATCAGAAGGCTCTTCTCGAGTAGTTGCCGATACTTGCTTACCGGTGAAGGTTTTCGTGGGACATGTCATCTCTCTGATAGATAAATGTGACTGTATCTTTATTCCTGCTGTACGTAGTGTACAAGAAAAAGTTTACAATTGCTCCAAGTTTCTTGGTCTGCCGGACTTAAGTAGAGCTGTCGTTCCGGAAGCTCCGCCCATTCTGGATATTGAAATAGATATTAACCAGGGGAAACGGAGCCTGTATCAGGCTATTTATCACCTGGGTAGACATTTTACCCAGGACCCATTGAAAATCAGGCGTGCGGCTCTAGCTGCCTGGCAAGCCCATCTGAATTATATTGAGCTCATGTCCAGTTATGGGCTAACGCCACCACAAGCGATAGAAAAAATATCAGGTGCGTCAGAAGTAGCGTCCGAAGTATGTTCCGACCAGATTTCCTTGGGTACCATTGCCGTCATTGGTCACCCTTATCTATTATATGATGAACTCGTAAGTCATCGTATTATCCATCGTCTGGGAAAGTCTAATCATAAAGTATTGACTCCGGAGATGCTGACTAGGCAGGAGCTTCAGGCAGCCACCGGCAGGCTGGTGGGTGGGGCCTACTGGACATATGAAGATGAGGTAGTAGGTGCTGGTGGGCACTACTTAGCAAGCGGGGTCAGCGGTGTTATCGGCGTGATGGCATTTGGTTGTGGTCCTGACTCGTTGATGATGGACATGGTGCAGCGAAATGCTAACAGGTTAAGAGATGCTATTTTTATGAATCTTACCGTAGAGGAACACACTGCTGAAACCGGTATCATTACCCGTCTGGAAGCCTTTCTTGACATGATACACAGACGGAAAAGGAAGCAGGTGGCAGCATGCGTGTAGGTATGCCTCACATGGGTAATCTGTATATATCATTTAAGGCCCTTTTCGAGAGGCTTGGGATTGACTATGTGATACCACCAGTAAATAACCAGCGTACCCTGTCTCTTGGTGTTAAGTACTCTCCTGAGGGATTATGCATCCCGTTTAAGCTAACGCTGGGCAACCTGATTGAAGCCGTTGAGCTAGGGGCGGATACCCTGATTATGCCCGCTGGCTATGGTACCTGCCGTCTGGGCTATTACGCTAAGACTCAGGAGCAGATTCTCCGCGATCTGGGATACGACTTTGAAATGATTCCAGTAGGAGTTTCTGAGCACAAACTATTTGGCTTGCTTGAAATAATCAGGCGCTTGTCAAACAATACGCCTTGGGCTAAAATAGTAGCAGCCTTTCGTTTTGGTTTAGCCAAACTGAATGCTCTGGATGGGGTGGAGCGGGTGGTACAAAAAGTGCGGGCGGCTGAGCGAACAAAAGGTACAGCCAATCATTTGTATGCCAAGGCGATTAAGGCTATTGACCAGGCGGATGATTATGATACCTTGAAGAGGGTGCAGGGAGAATATACTGACCAGTTAAACCAGTTGGTTAAGGATAACCACGTTCAGCCGCTGATAGTCGGGATTACTGGGGAGTTTTATGTAGTATTGGAGCCCTTTTCTAACTTGGATATAGAGGTTGAGCTGGGCAAGCTGGGGGTGGAGGTAAGACGGGCAACCTTTGTTTCGGAGTGGACTAAATTCAGCTTTTTCCTTAATCCACTGGGCATAAATGAAAAGGACAGGATCCACCAGGCGGCTTTGCCCTATCTTAAACGAGACATAGGGGGCGATGGTTGGGAGTCGGTGGGGGAGAAGGTACTCCATGCTAAAGAATACGACGGATTGGTACATCTAGCCCCTTTCACCTGTATGCCTGAAATAATAGCGCAAAATATCATGCCGAAAACTAAGGAGAATATACCGGTATTAACCATACTTTGTGATGAGCAACAGGCTAAGCCCGGTGTGTTGACCAGAGTGGAAGCCTTTGTTGACTTGCTGGAGCGGAAGCGGCGGTCACGAAACAATGGGAATCAGCGAGTAGTGGCATAAGGAGAATTTGTGAAAGCCTATTTGGGTATTGATGTTGGCTCAGTAACTACCAAGTTTGCTGTGCTGGATGAGAATGATGAGCTTATTGTTCATGATTACCTGCTGACACAAGGTAAGCCTATTATCATGGTGCAGCAGGGGCTGAAAGAAATTCAACAGCAATTACCCCAAGGTGTTGAAATTAGCGGTGTGGCTACTACCGGGAGTGCCCGCTATCTGGCTGGGGTTATTGTTGGGGCTGATTTGGTCAAGAATGAGATTACCAGCCATGCGGTAGCGGCTCTTCAATATATCCCCGAAGTACAAACCATCATTGAAATCGGTGGGCAAGACAGCAAGATTATCATCGTTAGAGACGGGGTGGTAACTGACTTTGGGATGAATACCGTTTGTGCTGCTGGCACCGGTAGCTTTCTTGATCATCAGGCGCTACGTCTTAATATGAGTATAGAAGAATTCAGCCGACGAGCACTGGATAGTGAAAGCCCGGTACGCATTGCCGGGAGATGTACTGTTTTTGCCGAATCAGACATGATTCACAAGCAGCAAATGGGGCATAGAATTGAAGATATCCTCTATGGGCTGTGCCAGGCTTTAGTGCGCAACTATCTCAATAACGTGGGGCTTGGGAAGAAGATAAAATCTCCGATAGCGTTTCAGGGGGGAGTTGCTTTTAACCAGGCGATAGTAAAGGTTCTGCAAGAAGAGCTTGATACTGAGGTTATTGTCCCACTACACCATGAGGTAATGGGGGCAATAGGCGCTGCTTTACTGGTGCATGAAGAGATGGTAAATAACCATCGTGAAAGCCAGTTTAAAGGATTTGGAGTGAGTGAAGTGGAGTACCATACCTCCTCATTCGAATGTAAATCTTGCCCTAACCTGTGTGAGATAGCGCAACTTTCTAACAATGGTCAGGTTCTTGCCCGGTGGGGAGGACGCTGCGACTTGTGGGAAAGAAGCCCGAGCAGTTAAGACTTTAACGGATTACGATGCCCTTTGCCCTTGATAAAAACTTTAATAATGAAGCAGGGACGCATGGTTGGTATAAAATTTTTTGGTGAGGCAGCATATGCTCATTGCCGTTGATGCCGTCGGAGGAGAACATGCTCCTTATGAAATTGTCAAAGGGGCAATGAAAGCAGCTGAGGAATATGAGGTAGATATTGCCCTGGTTGGCCGGAGAGCTATACTCCATGTGTTAACCAGTCACTATTCAAAAAAACCAGGCTTCACTATTATTGAGGCGAATGAGGTTATTGGGGCTCAAGAGTCACCCATCAAGGCAATCCAGAGTAAGCCGAACTCCTCAATAGTGGTTGGTGTTAACTTGGTGAGAGATGGGCAGGCTTCAGCTTTTGTCTCAGCGGGAAACAGTGGCGCCGTAGTAGCGGCATCACTGCTGAACTTGGGTAAAATAGAAGGTGTTCCCCGTCCAGCCATAGGTAGTTTTATTAATATTACTCCATCTAATCCCATTCTCCTCATCGATGCTGGAGCTAATGTTGACTGTCGGCCAGAGCACTTGGTTTGGTTTGCTCGTCTGGGTAGTCTCTATGTCAACCAGATTCTGGGTATCAGTTCACCGCGTATTGGTTTACTCAGCAATGGGGAAGAAGAGACCAAGGGGAACAAACTGGTTAAAGAAAGCCATAAGCTTCTTAAAAATGCTAAATTGAACTTCATAGGTAATGTAGAAGGCTATGATATCCTGAGAGGAGCTGTCGAGGTTATTGTGACCGATGGCTTCACTGGTAATATCGTGCTCAAGACTATTGAAGGTATAAGTGATACCTGGCTCTATTCACTGGGTCAAGCTGGGCAGGTCTTTGCTAAAGCCTATAGTCTTCCATTACGAGCTTTACGCCGTGATATGGGTATGGGTGCTTGGGTACGAAGACTGGACTATAGTGAATATGGTGGGGCATGTCTCCTTGGAGTAACTGGAAATATCATCATTGCTCATGGTCGTAGCCAGTCCAGAGCGATTAAGAATGCTATTGGTTTAGCAAAGCGGACGGCGGAACACAATATGTCACAGATGATTAAGGAGGGAAGCAATGAGTAGCCCAGTCGCAGTGACTGATGATAACTTTAACCAAATGGTGCTGCAGGTAGAGACGCCGGTGCTGGTAGATTTTTGGGCACCTTGGTGTCGGCCTTGTATGATGATTGCCCCGGTGCTGGATGAGCTAGCTGGAGAATACGATGGCAAACTAAGTATTATGAGGATGGATATTGACCAGAATCCAAAGACGGCTGCAAAATACAGTGTAATGAGTATTCCCACCCTGCTTATTTTCAAACAGGGTAAGCCCGTCTCTCATATAGTTGGCTTTAGACCTAAAGCTGATTTGAAGCGCAGCCTGGATGCTGTTCTTGACTAGTTCTGTTCAGTATAAACGGGTGGAAATATCCCGATTAAACTTTTACTTCACTGCTGGGTGAAGTATAATTATGATAAAGGGGGAAGAAATTATGAAGGTCATTTTCTTGGAAGATGTACCTAAGGTGGCTGAGGCTGGTGAGATAAAAGAGGTAGCTGATGGTTACGGCAGGAATTTCCTCATACCTCAAAAATTAGCTATGCTAGCTAACCTGTCTGTCATCAATACTGTGGAGGTACAGAACAGAGCAAGGGCCAAAGCTGAAGTTAAATTGGAGGCAGAAGTCCAAGAGATAGCTCGACAGTTGGAAGGGAAGGAGGTCATCCTAAAAGCTAGAGCCGGCGCCAAAGACAGACTTTATGGCTCAATTACTAACACTGACATTGCCACTGAGCTGGAGGCCTCTGCTGGGTTAGTTATTGACAGGAGAAAGATAGAGCTTGTCGAGCCTATCCGTCAACTTGGTAGCTATGAAGTAACCATTAAACTGGCTAAGGATGTAGTGCCTAAAATAAAGGTTATCGTAGTGGGAGATGAGACTGAAAAAGAGACCCAGGATACGAAGGTGGTTGCGACAGAAGACAAGATAGCCGAGGAAGGGTCTGAAGACAAGATAGCCGATAAGGAACCCGCAGAGACTGGAGAGGAGACGGCGTAGAGTGTATGGTGAGAAATTACCGCCACATGATAGCGATGCTGAGGAAAATGTAATTGGCTCATTGTTGGTAGATGGCACAGCTATCTATAAAATAGCTGCCTCTCTTCAGCCGCAGGATTTTTACACCGAACAAAACTCCTTGGTGTATGAGGCATGCCTGGCGCTTTACCAGCGGGATGAGGCTATAGACCAAATCACCGTAGCCCAGGAGTTAGCTCGCCGTGGAAAGCTGGAAGTATGCGGCGGTGCTGCCTATTTAAGCCATCTGGTGTCTATTGTGGCTACCTCCCTTCATATTGAGCACTACGCTCAAATTGTCTCTCGCCTATCTCTGATGCGCCGCCTGATTAATGCGGGTAGCCAAATTGCCGCTATTGGCTATGAAGCTGACCCAGATGTTGAGGCGGCACTTAGCCGAGCTGAAGACGCTTTATTCAGACTGCGCCATGGACAAGGTCAGCGGGACTTAACCCATATCCGCCAGGTACTGGATAAATATTTTGAGACTCCGTCACCGGAGACGGTTGGCTCTGCTGAACCAATACACCATGTGCTTTCCGGTTATAGCAAGCTTGACGAGTTTTTAGGCGGGTTTCAGCGTTCTGACTTGGTTATTGTTGCTGGCCGGCCCAGCATGGGTAAAACGAGCTTTGCTCTCAGTCTTGCTACCAATGCTGCTGTGGAGCAGGGGGCCTGTGTGGCGCTGTTCAGCCTGGAGATGGCACGTGAGCCGCTGGTCTTGCGTATGCTGTCCAGTCAATCTGGGGTAGATTCCAGGCGGCTTCGTCTTGGGCTTCAGAACGAGGCTGAGGAGAAGAGAGTTATGGAGGCTATTGGGGTTCTCTCCGAAGCACCAATCTATATGGATGATTCTCCTATGCTACGGGTAGTCGAGATGCGAAGCAAAGCCCGCCGGCTTGGTTTTGAACGAAACATCGACCTCATTATTGTCGACTACCTGCAGCTAATGCAGGGGGACACTAGGAGCGAGAACCGGGTTCAGGAGGTTAGCTATATCTCTCGTTCTCTTAAGGCTATAGCTCGTGAACTTAACGTGCCGGTGTTAGCGGTATCGCAGCTCAGCCGGGCGCCACAGTTCCGCGCTTCACATAAACCTTTGCTTTCCGACCTTCGTGAAAGTGGTAGCATTGAGCAGGATGCTGACCAGGTCCTGTTTATCTATCGGGATGACTACTATTATCCCACCAGAGAGGAGTGGGAGAACCAATTCCCGGACAAAGAGTATCCACAAGGTATCGCCAATATTATAGTAGCTAAACATCGCAACGGCCCTACTGGAGAAATTGACCTGCGTTTCTTGCCCAAGATGGCGAAGTTTGAAGATATTAATGTTACCAGTGAAGAGCTAAGCTTGTTGTGAAATGTTTAAACTTCAGCCCAAATTCTTGATAGCTGGATTGGGAAATATCAACATTGGTGAGGAATAAGCCTTAATATGCAAGAATTTACTGGCTTTCCAGCTAAGATGCAGTTTACCCCGGTGCCTAATCTTTTCTTCAGCCGATTGCTACCGCAAATTAACGATATGGCTGAGCTAAAAACAACCCTCCATATTTTGGAGGCACTTTATCACAAGCGAAGCTACCCCCGATTTGTTACTTATGGAGAACTTCTAGCGAATAAGAGCTTGGTGAGTAGTCTTAGCCAGATAGCCAAGCCAGTCGGTGAGCTGCTGCGCGGTGCTCTGACAATGGCAAGTAAGCGCGGAACTATCCTCCATGTAGCCCTGGATAAAGATGGGACAGATGAGGATATTTATTTTCTAAACACCGAGGCAGATAAACAAGCCATGGCCAAAATCAAAAGCGGCGGGCTTCATCTGCCCGGGCTGAAAGCTGAGAAGCAAGCTTACATTGAGACTGAAGAACCACCTGACATCTACACCCTCTATGAGCAGAACATCGGTATGCTGACCCCGATGATTGCCGAAGAACTGCGCGAGGCGGAGAGCCTTTATCCCGAAATCTGGATTGAGGATGCCATTAAGGAAGCAGTTAACCAAAACAAACGTAAATGGCGCTATATTGCTGCCATTTTAGAGCGCTGGGTAACAGAAGGTAAAGGTGATGGAGCATATCAGCGAGATTTTAAGAAGACAGACCCAAACAAATACATCAAGGGCAAATATGGACACATGGTCAGGCGCTGAGTCGGAAGCAACCTCACCACTCTGTCCTATTTGTAGCGGAGCGGGTTTTGTTTATGCTAATGTCCCGGTAGGACACCCCGATTTTGGCAAGGCAGTACCCTGTCGCTGCACCCGAGAAGAATCAGAGAGGGAACGCCAAACCCGTCTGGAGTGCTACAGCAATCTAGGTGCCTTAACCCGGCTTACCTTTGCTAACCTGATACCGGAGGGGAGGAGTGGTGACGCTAATAAACAGGAAAGGTTTACTGCCGCCTACCAGGCGGCTAAAGCCTTTGCCGCTGAACCTAAAGGTTGGTTGGTCTTTGCCGGTCCCAGCGCCTGTGGCAAGACCCATCTGGCGGCAGCTATCACCAACGAGCGTATTAGCCATGGTTACCCAGCTTTCTTTACTACCACTCCCGACCTCCTACAACACCTGCGTTCCGCCTTTGGCCCTGATAGCGAAATACCTTACGACGAGTTCTTTAATCGAGTGCGCGATGCCCCGCTACTAATCTTAGATGATTTAGGTGCCCAAGCCACCACACCCTGGGCTAAGGAAAAGCTAGACCAACTGCTGACTCATCGCTTTAATAGCCAATTACCCACCGTGGTTGTTACTATCAATCCTGTTGAAGAGTTAGAGGAAAGAATATGTGCCCGCCTGAAGGATCCTGATCTAAGCCGGATATGTGTGGTGGAAGAAAAGTTATCCTTGTCACTAGAGTATAGCTGGGGCCCGGCGTTTGAGCTGCAGAAAAGCATGACCTTCGACAATTTTGACTGGAAGCGGGTTAACCTGCCCCCCGAGCAGCGCCAGAATTTGGAAGAGGCCTTTCGTTTAGCTCTGGACTTTACTAAATTACCTGAGAGCTGGCTGGTGTTTCAGGGTGAAACCGGCTGTGGTAAAACTCATCTGGCAGCGGCGATTGCTAACTATCGCTTTCAGGCTGGTAAACCGGCTATGTTTGTGGTGGTACCCGATTTCCTTGACCATCTGCGCTCCACCTTCAACCCGGAGAGCAAGGTGTCCTATGACCAACTCTTCGAAAGCGTAAAGAAAGCTCCTTTGCTCATCCTGGATGACTTTGGTGAGCAATCATCCACGCCCTGGGCACAGGAAAAGCTTTACCAGGTTATTAACTATCGCTATAACGCTCGCCTATCAACTGTAATCACTGCCCGCTGTTCACTGGATGAAATTGATAATCCGATCAGTTCGCGGCTAGCAGATCCCAAAATCAGCGTGGTATGGAATATTATTGTTCCCGATTACCGGACTGATGCTACGGCTGGTCGAAAGAAGATGACCCGTGGTGGCAGGAGAGGGCGCTGAGGGTAGGATAGTTACAAAATCAAAACTTGCGTAGCCGGAAGCTTTCCAGTAAAATGAGTAAACTCTTGTGCAGAAAGAATTTTCCTGATGATTAACCTGCCCGTCTTGGTCTTAAATCAGAATTATGAGCCACTTAACGTCTGCCGGGTCCGGCGAGCAATAGTATTGCTTTATCGAGGTAAGGCGGAGATGTTAGAGAATGGTTCGGGATTTATTCAGACGGCTAATTATAACTTTCCTGTGCCCTCGGTGATTCGTTTAGCCTATTGGATTAAGCGCCCCTGGCTTCAGCCAAAGCTGACCCGCATTGAGATTTTCAATCGTGATGGATATACCTGCCAGTATTGTGGTAAGGAAACTAGGCAGCTTACTTTGGACCACGTCATTCCACGACATCAAGGTGGGCAACATACTTGGGAAAACGTGGTTAGCGCCTGTGTATTCTGTAATCGCCATAAGGCAGGCAGAACACCGGAACAGGCCGGGATGAGATTACTTTGTTCTCCCTCTCCTCCGCGGCGTAATTTCTCTTTTTTCACACCGTACCGCTACGTACATGCCCGGGACGAATGGCAAAAGTACCTTCCCTGGTAATATCAGCCCTCTTTTTTCTCTTGATTATCTGGAGACTCAACCGCAAGTTTAATCTCACTAAGTGGCAACTCTACAGCTGCTTGGCTCTCTAGTTCAACCAGCACTGTTTTCTTCAGCGGGTTATTCTCAACTACAGTGGCTACTCCCATAGCAGTAGTGACCTGCTGCCCCTTCTTGGGTAATTTTTCCTTTAGGGTTCGGTATTGCTCACTCTCATAGACGAGGCAGCATAGTAATCGGCCACAAACGCCCGAAATTTTCATCGGGTTCAGGGGCAAATTCTGCTCCTTTGCCATCCTGATAGAGACTGGAGCGAACTCTCTTAAAAAGCTAGTGCAACATAACTGACGACCACACCGGCCAAAGCCACCTACCAGTTTAGCCTGGTCCCTGGGTCCTACTTGCCGGAGCTCTACGCGTGTCTTGAAGCGATTAGTTAGCTCCCGAACTAGCTCGCGGAAGTCAACCCTCTCCTCAGCGCTAAAATAAAAGGTGAGGCGGCTATCATCGAGGTTGTATTCCGCCGATAATAGTTTCATTGGTAGATTTAATTTAGCAATCAGCTTGCCACATTCGGTTAGAGCCTCTTTCTCTTTTTCCTCTAGAACCTGAGCATGCTCTATATCCTCAGGTTCTGCCTTGCGCAGTACCGGTTTCAATGGCGTGGTCACTTCATTAACCAGTACCTGTCTGTTAGCAATGACTACGTGACCCAGCTCCAGACCACGGGTTGTTTGTACTACTACAGGGGCATTCACCTCCAGGTCAATGCCCGCCGGGTCAAAGTAGTATACCTTACCGATTTTCTTAAAACGTATACCAACAATCTCAGCCATGGTTTAAGGCAACAGCAACATCTTTACTGTGCCCCTCCTTTCTAGGCATATTAAGCATTAATACCTCTAATACCAGCCGGGAATTAGCATTCTGTCTAAGCTGCTCCCCGGCCGCTTGAATATCATTAATAAAGGTTCTTATTTCAGTCAGGCTATAGCCTTTAGCCTGGTCAACAATAGTATCTGATAGATCGATATTGATGATGGCCTTACTCAAACCTACCTTAACCAGTAGCAGGTCGCGCCACCACTCTTGCCACAATCCCAGTACTTCTAGCGTTATCTCCCGGTTTTGGCTAAACTGAGTGGCTAGCTGGTTAGCATAAGCAAAGCGCTCCTCGTAATCAACTTTGATAATATCGAGCAGCTTATCCAAGCTTTCCCTTCGCTGATGAAGCAGGAACTCATTAGAGACAGCTATTACTGCCCATCCCAGGCAGCCGCGGCATAGCCGGGATAAAAGTTTTGCCTTGGTTGGCTCAGCACCCCAGTTGCTGGTAAGAGTTGTCTCTATCTCATTAGCTCCCAGAGGGGGTAAATCCAGCCGCTGACAGCGGGAAACTACTGTTGCTGGTAGTAGCTGGTCATTGGTGGTTAGCAGGATAAAAAGTACTCTGTTTTCAGGTTCCTCCAGTGTCTTCAGCAGGCAATTAGCTGCTTCGTTTGACATAAATTCGGCGCCGTTAATAATAAATACCTTATGCTTACCTTCGAAGGGAGGTAAGTTAGCCGAGTGCTGTATTTCCCTGATCTGGCCAATGCCGATTTCTACCCGGGGCTTGGCCTCGGTTGAGTTCTCATTCTGGGGTACGCCAATAATCTGCACATCAGCATGTTTCCCTAGGGCTATTTTTTGGCATGAGGCGCAGTCATTACATGGTGGCTCTGCTGCCTCGCAGTTTAGTGCTTTAGCCAGTTCGATAGCTAGCGTCATTTTGCCTACGTGCGGTGGACCCATCAGAAGGTAGGCATGTGCCAGAGCCTTTCCCTTCAGACCGTGCTGGAGCAAGGATAAAACTCGATTGTGCCCAATAACTTGCCACATCCCTATAGACCTCTAAGCTCTTCTAATCTTGACTACATGTCTGGCGTTGATTATATCTTGACCAACTACAATATAGTCTGTACCTATTTCACTCAGTATCCCCTTAATTTCGCTACCTAAGGCTAGACTAGTGAGAACCTTAACTTTTTGTCCTGTCCATTCCTGTGGTATAGCAGCAGCAAAATGTTTTTCCATCTAGTTTAGTCCTTTCGTCCTCCCCAGTCTCTTTTAAACTAAATCACATCTGATCAGGTCGTCAATAGTCTCCCGGCGCCGAATCAGGCGTGCTTTACCCTCCTTAACCAGCACGACGGCTGGCTTAAGTGAGGCATTATAGTTGCTGGCCATTGGCAGGCAATAGGCACCACAGTCAGGTATGGCTATAATATCATCAGCGGAGAGCGGAGGAAGATTAATATCTTTAACGAGGATATCACCGGATTCACAAAATTTACCGGCAATGGTAACCTTTTTTCTCCCTGCGGCTGATGCCTTATTAGCTACTAATGCCTCATATTTAGCTTCATAAAGGGCCGGGCGGATATTATCAGCCATGCCGCCATCTACTGATACATAACATCTGATACCTGGTATATCCTTAATTACACCAACCTTATATAATGCTACCCCAGCCTGCCCTACAATGGACCTGCCTGGCTCAATAATAAGCCGTGGTAGGTCTAGCTTTAACTCACGGCAGTGGCTTATAATCTTGGGTGCTATTACCTCGGCATAAGCTGAAACCGGCGGTGCCGGAGAGTCTACGGTGTACTGTACGGCAAACCCTCCGCCGATGTTTAGCTCTCTCATCTCAAAGTTGTATTTAGCTTTCATTTGAGCCGCAAAGTTAAGTATTACCTCGATAGCCCGCTCGTATGGTTCAATGTCGAAGAGAAGAGAACCCAGGTGAAAGTGAAGGCCAACCAGATTTAGATTGGCTGACATAGCTTTTGCTACTGCCTCATCTCCACTGGCTAATGGGAAACCGAACTTACTATCAATAATCCCGGTGGTGATATACTGGTGAGTATGCGGGTCAATGCCCGGAGATAGCCGTAGCAGTATGCCGGGTGTATCGTCTGTCTCCTTGGCTATCTCGCTTAACATGTCGAGTTCATGGAAATTGTCTACTACTATGCGGCCGATATGCCAGTCGCAGGCAAGCCTGAGTTCTTCGGCTGATTTATTATTGCCATGAAAATATACCATTTCCGGTGGAAAACCAGATGCTTGGGCAATGCCAAGCTCACCGGCCGAAACTATATCTAAGCCTATACCTTCCTCCATTAAAATACTTGCCACAGCCTTATTGATAAAGGCTTTGGCAGCATAGATAACCGTAGTATCCGTGTATCGCTGACCGAATTCTTGCTTGAACTCAGCACACTTATGACGCAGGCTGAACTCGTCAAAGACATACAGCGGTGTGCCAAATTTTGCGGCTAGCTCAACGCTGTCGCAGCCGCCGATTATCAGGTGCCCCCCGTTATTTATCCCGGCAGTTAACGGAAATAAAGAAAGTCTCAGTATTCTCTCCACTATAACTATTTCATTCTACCCAATGTTACCAGTGCCAGAGAGTGAAGTCAATTTATGAAGGGGTTATAAAAGGGGGGTTTATTCCCGATGAGTCCCTCTGGCCCCACCAGAACGGCAGCGTTATAGCATTTGTCGTCAGCTCTTTCCAGAAGACCGTAAATGACATAAACACCGAGCTCTCGGCAACAGGTGATCAGTCTCTCTGTACTCACACCAGGGATACTCTCCATAAACGGTATGGCTTCTTCTCGACTGGAAAATACGTAACCAGACAAAGCGCACTCAGGAAACACTATCAGATTAGCACCTTTCTTAGCAGCAGCTTTGGTTTCGAGTATTATTTTATCCAGATTCTCGTTGTTTTTCATTATCTTGGGGTCTATTTGAACAGCTGCGATTATCACATTGTCATACATAACTTACCTTGCTTTCCATTTAGCTATTTTTTGTTCTAAAGCCATCAGGCTGGATGGTCAGTTTAACAATACCAAGGCTACTAGCCCAATGGTAGCAAGTGCCATTGGGTAAAGTCAATTGAGGGCTGTTGGCCGCACTGTTATTTCTTGAAGAGGTGGTATCGTTTTTATTGGAGCTTGCCCACATTGACACCCTGTTGGTAACACAGCTAGAATGTTATTTAACGCTGAATGAAGAGGTGTACTATTGTATCAGAAGACTACGTTGGACAACGGGTTACGTATTATTACTGCCACTATGCCGCATACTAAGGCGGTTTCCATTAGTTTATTTATCGGTGTTGGTTCCCGGTATGAGACCGAGGCTCAGGCCGGAGTCTCGCATTTTATTGAGCACTTACTCTTCAAAGGTACGCTAAAACGGCCTACTGCCAGGGAAATTAGCGAAGCTATAGAAGGGGTGGGGGGTATGCTTAATGGGGGTACCGATAAAGAATTGACTGTTTACTGGTGCAAGGTGGCGAAGCCGCACTGGCATATGGCACTGGATGTGCTGTCAGACGTGCTGCTGAATTCAAAATTCGATTCTCAAGAAATGGAAAAGGAACGCGGGGTTGTCATTGAAGAGATTAATATGAGTAAGGATTCTCCGTCACAACAGGTTCACCTGCTCATTGATGAACTTTTATGGTCTAATCACCCCCTGGGGCGCGATATAGCAGGCAGCAAGGAATCAGTAGCAGGCATTACCAGGGAAATGATGCTGGATTATCTAACCGATAAGTATTTGCCCAGCAGTACCGTAGTTGCCATCGCTGGTAATATTCAGCATCAGGAGGTTATATCGGCTATTAACCAGACTCTGGGTGACTGGACTACTCAGCGGACCCACTCAGAATATACTGCCTATAGGGAACAAATAGTCCAGCAATCAATTATTGAAACCCGAGATACCGAACAGGTGCACCTCTGTCTGGCGTTACCTGGCTTGTCACTGCTGCATCCTAAGCGCTTCACCCTTGACTTGCTTAACATAATACTTGGTGAGGGTATGAGTAGTCGTCTGTTTGCTGAAATCCGTGATCGGTTGGGGCTGGCATACAGCATTCATAGCTATGTTGATCACTTTTTTGATTCAGGTTCAATTGTTGTCTATGCTGGCGTGGAATTCAAAAACCTAGGAGCAGCTGTAAAGGCTATTCTGGAACAACTTTATCAATTGACCGAAAGAGTCCCTGAATCTGAATTATCCAAGGCTAAAGAGCTATCCAAGGGACGTTTACTGCTGCGTATGGAGGATAGCCGTAATGTTGCCGGTTGGGTGGGAGGTCAGGAAATTCTCACCGGGCGTATTCTGACTGTTGACCAGGTAGAATCCATTATTGATGCCATTACTGCCCAGGAGATAAAACAGTTGGCACAAGAACTAGTTATAGCTAGCCGGCTACGTCTGGCGGTAGTTGGCCCTGTTAATGCCGAAGAACCTCTGGAAGAACTTTTGAAACTGTGACTAACCTAGGTAAAGAATAGCCGTCGCCCGAAAGCAACGGCTATTCTTCGTAATTTGCTAGGGGTTTGAGAAATCAACTAATACATATTTCCATGCTGCCACTTGGAGGCATTATATGGGGGCATAGGTATAGTATAATACACTTTTGCTTCTAATTCATTCACCTCAATCCTTTCCACTATCCTGCGGTGAATAATCAACTTCATTTGACTTAATCATGTCATAAGAGGGGTGCTATTTTAAGGTAGCGGAGCAGCGTCGCTTCACCTGGGGATACCCCGCTGAGAGTTATACAGTATGGACTTTATCCAACCAGATAACTTTCTAAACTCTTGTGCAACTAGAAACTAATCTGGGCTTTTGTTCAATTTTAGGGACGAGCGGATTGCTTTGAACATACCTTATTACAAACTGCCTAGGGCTTCTGTTATCTTAGAATTCTCAGCCTCAGGCAGGCGAAGCCGGGCTAGACCATTTTGAGACCCGAATTTACCGCCCTTAAAGGTGGGCCATTGCTCACCATATATTTCGGCTGTAAAGATAGGTACAAGTTCAGTAATTTCATTGTAGATACTTGAAACTGAGGGATAGCCCATCGGATAACCTATGGCGCTTGCTAAAAGGGAAATAATCTCCCAGTTTTCCTTGCCAGCGGGAGGTGAGATAGCTTGGTGCAGGTGTTGAATTCGCCGCTCACAATTGGTGTAGGTACCCTCGCTTTCAGAAAAGTTAGCCCCGGGAAGAATTACATCAGGATAAGGTGGCTTTTCAGGAAACACGGTATCTATAAGTACGGAGAAAAGCGGGACTTCAAAGATAGCACTTCCTATTTCGCCGATAGCATCGCTGCCAGCAACGAGGATGCCCTGAATTTCGCCTTTCTCCACTCCTTGGATAATCCCTACAGAGTCTCTTCCTGTTTCAGGGGGCACAGGACTGCTCCAAGCAGCTTCGAACTTTTGTCTGGCAACCACATCACTGATTGGCTGTTGCCCTGGGAGATAGTTTGGGTTCACACCCATGTCAATCAATCCTTGAGCATTGCCGGGAGTGCGGAGGGCCACTATTCCAGCCCCATCTCGCCCCGCATTTCCGGTGATTAACGCTAAATCGCTAATTAGAGTGAGTTCGGCAGGTGTAACTGTGTCCGCATTTACTACTATTACTGGCCTTCGAGCCTGGATATAAAGATGTATTGCTTCAATGATTTTTGAAGGTTTCACCCAAGGTGCCTTGATAATCTCTTCCAGAGGGTATCTACTTATCCCTCTGGCAAAATCTTGAAAACCAGTGGTTCGAGAACTAATAAAATCATGGTCAACGAGGTCGTAAGATATGATGTAACTAAGCATGGCGTTAAGTAAATCCATGCTTGTTCGCTGATTGACCTTTAAAGTAATCTTTGCCAGAGAATCAATCCTGGTGGATCGAGGATTAAATATAATCAGTTTGCTTCCCTTGACCACTGCCTCTCTGACTTTCGAGGCAATGATGGGATAGTCCTCCGCGATGTCGCAGCCGAAGACAACAATCAAGTCTCCGTTTAGAATGTCACTATAGGAGCAGGTGGAAGCATTTCTGCCAAAGCTCTTCATCATGCCCTCATTCACTACGGGAGTGGCTAGGCAGCCTATGTTATTAGTTCCTAAGGCTGCTCGAGCCATCTTTTGAACCAGGTAGTTCTCCTCGTTGGTTAGTTGAGGAGAGGATAGGACTGCTAGCCCATCGCCACCACTTCGCTCCCTGATTTGTTTTAGCCCTTCACCGGCTAAGGCTATCGCTTCCTCCCAATTGGCTTCAACTAAATCACCATTTCGCTTAACAAGAGGAGTTCGGAGTCGCTTCAAATTGTGAAGTGAGGTAGGGTTAAAAGCGCCCTTCTTGCAGAGATTACCGTTATTCACCGGACTACCAACTGGAGAGGTAACCTCTACTATCTTGTCTCCGAGAATATTCAGTTCTATGTTACAGCCAATCCCACAGTAGGGACAGATGGTAGGCACAGCTTTAAGTTCCCAGGGGCCTGGTTTAGGTAACTGGATTTTAGGTGTCAAGGCTCCCGTAGGACAAGTGGAGATACATTGTCCACAGGAATCGCAGCCTGTTTCGCATAGAGGCATGCCAAGGGCTGGCTCAACCACGGTTCCAAAACCACGATTAGTGAAGCCTAAAGCACTTATACCTTGAACCTCTGTGCATATTCTGATACAACGCCCACACAATATGCACTTGTTGGGGTCTCTCAGAATATACGGGTGCTCATGTTCTTTTATGCGCAGGTGGCGCCGACGCCCGGCATAGTTAGTATCGTTTACCTTATACTCAGTTGCTAACTTTCGCAGCCTGCATTCAAATGCATCTTGGCAGCCGCAGGATAGACAGCGCTCAGCTTCAGCTTTAGCCATCTCTTGGGTGAACCCTAACTCTATTTCAGAGAAGTTTTGTTTCCGTGCCTCTGTGTCCAGAGCTGGCATTTCAGTTCTGGGAATGCGCTGCACATCGGCATAGTCTTCAGTGTCAATCTCATCCAGCTCACCTTTAGTGCAGTTATATGGCTTCTCAAGTGGTGTGATTTGCTGGCCATTAAAATATTGATTAATAGAGATTGCTGTTTTTCGCCCGGCAGCTACCGCTTCTACTACAGTAGCTGGCCCAGAGCTACAGTCGCCGCCAGCGAATACTCCCTCTATAGAGGTTTCCATCGTTTCTTGTTTAATGCTGATATATCCCCGACGGTTGAATTTTACTTGCCCATCATGGCTAAACCTAGCACCATCAAGGGTTTGACCGATAGCGGCAATTACCGTGTCTATTTCAATGGTAAATTCCGAGCCAGTTATTGGCTCTGGCCTTCGCCTGCCTGAGGCGTCCGGCTCCCCTAAAGCCATTTTGATGCATTCCATGGTGTTAACTCTGCCATTTTGGGCAATGAGTTTTACCGGCGCTGCCAAGAAGTGGAGCTGGATTCCTTCCTGCTCAGCCTGTTCTATTTCTTCATCTGCAGCTGGCATTTCACTTCTTGATCTTCGATAGACGATGGTTACCTCTCCTACTCCCAGTCTTAGGGCGGTTCGAGCAGCATCAATTGCCGTATTACCTCCACCGATAACCACTACCTTCTGCCCTAGGTTCATCTTTTTACCAAGGGCTACATCTTTCAGGAACCCTATTCCAGCAAGTACACCAGGCAAGTCTTCCCCTTCGACTTTTATCTTTTGGCTTGCCTGGGCGCCGAGGGCAAGGAAGATAGCTTCATACCCCTCGTCCTTCAAACTTTCAATACTGAAATCCTTGCCTAGGGAGACATTGCAGCGAATTTGGTGGCATAAGTTAGTAATAGCATCTATTTCCTTATCCAGAATTGCCTTGGGAAGACGGTATTCCGGGATTCCATATCTCAGCATTCCACCGAGCTGTGGATTGGACTCAAAGATAGTTATCTCATGCCCCTCAAGGGCAAGGTAATAAGCTGCTGATAAGCCCGCAGGACCTCCACCGATAATAGCCACCCTATGCCCGGTAGCCGGTTTGACCTCCGGGGTATACTGGTCTCCATTATTCAGGTCATAATCGGCCGTAAACCTCTTCAATGCATTTATGGCTACCGGCCCGTCTACCAGATTTCTACGGCATTTAGTTTCACAAAAGCGAGGACATACTCGACCACAGACAAGAGGCAGGGGATTAGATTCTTTGATTAGCTTTAGAGCTTCTCTATATTGTCCGCTGGCGATAAGGCCGATATAGCCCTGAATGTCTATTCCAGCAGGACAGGCTAGTTTACAGGGAGCAACACAGTCACCATAGTGGTCGGAGAGAAGTAATTCCAGAGCCATTCGGCGACTCTTGACTAGGTCGTCCGTTGTTGTTCTCACTACCATATTTCCCACCACCGGAGTGGTACAAGCAGGCATAGTTCCACGAGCCCCTTCTACCTCAACTAAGCAGAGGCGGCAGGCGGCAGTGGGTTTCAGGCGGGGGTCATGGCATAGCGTGGGTATCTCAACACTGTTTTGTTGAGCTGCTTCTAAAATAGTAGCCCCAGCTTCTGCTTCAACCTTTTCCCCATTTAAGGTAAACGGGATTTTGGGCATTTCCTCCTCCCTAATAGACGGATATGGCACCAAGACGGCACACACTCATGCACAGCCCGCAGCGAATACACTTCTCAGAGTCTATAAAGTAAGGCTTTTTCCTCTCCCCTGAGATAGCATCTGTAGGACAGTATTTGGCACAAAGCCCACACCCGGGACATTTTTCCGGCATAATATCATAGGTAATTAAGGCTTGACATTTCTTGGCTGGGCATTTCTTCTCATAAATATGAGTCTCATACTCATCACGATAGTACCTGAGCGTGGTCAATGCTGGATTAGGCGCAGTTTGTCCCAATCCGCACAATGAGGCCTTCTTCACGCCTTCAGCCAACTCCTTGAGCAATTCCAGGTCTCCATCTTTACCCTTGCCATCGGTAATTCTATCCAGGATTTCCAGCATACGTAGTGTTCCTATTCGACAGAAAGTACACTTGCCGCAGGATTCATCTTGAGTAAAATTAAGGAAGAACTTGGCCACGTCTACCATGCAGGCACTCTCGTCCATCACTATTAATCCACCCGAGCCCATGATGGCACCGGTCTCAGTCACTGAATCATAATCTACGGGAGTGTCAGCCAGGCTGGCCGGAATAATACCACCAGACGGCCCCCCCATCTGAACTGCTTTGAATTCCAATCCACTCGAGGTTCCACCACCAATATCAAAGACAATCTCCCTTAGGGTTATACCCATTGGAACCTCTATCAGTCCGCCACGGGCCACCTTACCTGCCAGAGCGAAAACTTTGGTACCCTTGCTTTTCACGGTGCCATAGATGTTATAAGCATTGGCACCGTGAAATATAATCCAAGGTATGTTAGCCAGGGTCTCTACATTATTAATATTGGTGGGCTTTTCCCATAAGCCCGACTGTGCAGGAAAAGGTGGACGGAACCTGGGCATTCCCCGCCGCCCCTCTATAGACATCATAAGAGCCGTTTCCTCCCCGCAGACAAAAGCACCGGCTCCCTGCCTGATGCTTATATTGAAATCAAAATTAGAGTCCAAGACGTTCTCACCAATAAATCCCTTCTCCTGGGCTTGAGCCAAGGCTATCTCCAACCGCTGAATTGCCAGTGGATACTCTGCCCTGACATAAATATAGCCTTCTGAGGCACCAATGGCATAGGCGGCTATCAGCATCCCCTCGATAATACTGTGAGGGTCACTTTCCAGAACACTTCTATCCATAAAAGCACCGGGGTCTCCTTCATCGGCGTTACATACTACATACTTTTGATTACCGGGAGACTTTTTAGCAAAACCCCATTTGACGCCGGTAGGGAAGCCAGCCCCACCCCTTCCCCTCAAGCCAGATTTAGTGACCTCATCAATCACTTCCTGTGGTGACATATCATGCAGCACCTTCTCTATAGCCTTATAGCCACCAGCATCAAGATAGTCATCGATAGATTCGGGGTCAATTATGCCACAATTTCGGAGTACAATCCTCTTCTGCTTAGCCAGAAGGTTATCTATCTCATCAGCAGGTATAACCCATTCGGTAACAGGCTTGCCGCTAATCAGATGCTCCTCAACTATGCGTTCAACCTGCTTAGGTGTAACATGCTTATAGAAAACGTGCCTACCCTCTGGTGGAGAGACCTCTACCAGCACCTCGTTGTAACACATGCCTATGCACCCGGTTTGTTTCAGTTCTATATCTAACCCTTTGTTAAGGATTAGGGTGCTAAAGGCATCATATACCTTGCGTCCCCCAGCAGCTATGCCGCAAGAAGCAAGCCCTACCTTTATAACCCAGTTTCTGCTCTTTCTATCTCTTTCTGAAAGTACCATTGCCTACCTCATTCTACCGGAGTAAGTGTCTCTGTTTCTTCCTCTTTTTCTTGAATTTGGCCTACAATTTTACCAACAGCTTCCGGAGTGAGTCGCCCGTGAACTTCGCCATTGATCATTACACAAGGAGCTAAGCTACAGCAGCCGAGACAAGCTACTCGCTCTACGGTAAACTTACCATCTTGGCTGGTCTCTCCTTCATTGGCGCCTACTACCTGGCTTAGCGCTTGCGCTATTCTTTCTGCCCCGTTTAGATGACACGCAGTCCCATGACAAACCTTAATTAAATTCTTACCTACGGGCTGGAGCCGAAACTGACCGTAAAAAGTAACTATGCCATATATCTCACTGACAGGAATGCCCATATTTTCTGCAATGCGCTCAATAACCACCGGAGGCACATAGCCATAGGTATCCTGAATCTCCTGAAGAACTGGTATCACAGCTCCAGGTTGCACATTGTGCTTGTGGGTTATGGCATCAATCACAGCGAAGCTGAGCTTCTCTCTAGCCATAGTTTCAACAGTCATGCTGCCTCCTTCGCTACAACTTAGCTTCTTCAAAGCTTCGTAGATTCAAGCAAGAAGCAAGAAACTATACACCACTGTGTGTTAAAGCTTTGAGAAGCTCCTTTTTTGAAGCTCGGTGGCGCTCAAACATGCTAACAATTCTCATAATCTCCATATCCTTAACCCAATCCTGCGCTCGAATTTTGTCAGCTAGAGCCGCTACCGTGACCGGGGCGTCTACCATGATCACCATATCGCGAGAGCCAATGACAGGGTCGACAAAATCCACGCCAGGCATCTCCTCGAGTTCTCTCAGTGTTTGGATAAACTCACCCTGCTCCATGTCGTCAACAACATCTACTAGAAGATATGCTCTCAAACCCATATCAGTACCTCCTTTCCAGATGTAACCTCTAATCTAAGTAAACCATAACGCTATTTCGGATACATCCGTATGATGCCTATTTTTCTTATACGGAGAACCTCTTAGTAGAAAGTGGCTTTACTAGTGATTCCCCTCATTCCTTATTGTGGTTTTCCCCCAAGCTGGCAAGATGCTTTTGTGTTAACTTGTTGAACAAGTAAGCCAATTAGGGTAAGATTGTTAATAGAGGGGGATAAAAATCAGGGCAGGAAGGATATTAGGTGAAAAAGATTACTATTCTCCTCGCCGAGGACCATGTTGTGGTGAGGGAGAGTATCCGTCAGTCTCTAGAGCGTCAAGCAAATTTTAGCGTGGTTGGCGAAGCCGGTGACGGTGAGGAAGCTGTGCGAATGACAAAGGAGCTCAGACCTGATGTCATTATCATGGATATTTCCTTACCTAAACTCAATGGCATCGAAGCCACAAAACAAATTAAGGCACTTCAACCCTCTGCTATTATATTAGTGCTCACTGCCTACGATTACGAGCAATATATATTCCCCCTGTTAGAAGCAGGTGCTGCCGGCTATCTGTTGAAGGATATAAGTAGTCGCGAACTTATTAGTGCTATCCAGACTGTGTATAGGGGAGAAGCAGTGCTTCATCCAGCAGTTGCCCGCAAGGTACTGGAACGATTCAAGCAAACCAAAGAGGAAGGCAAGAGGGGACATGAACTGGAACTGCTTACTGAGCAAGAGACTGCTGTGCTTAAGATGGCGGCTAAAGGGATGAGCAACAAGGACATCGCTGAGGAGTTACACCTTAGCGTGCGCACCATTGAGAGCCATCTAGGGAGTATCTTCAATAAATTGGTGGTAGGTTCCCGTACTGAAGCAGTGATAGAGGCTATGCGAAAGGGCTGGTTCACATTGGAAGAGCTATCTTGACCTTCCCATGAATTTTATCGGAGAGACTATGCACAGAGCTTCCGGTTTATTAAATTCGGCGCTAACGGTTATACGTAATTATCACTTCTGGTTGGTGGTGGCGATGTTTGCCATCGGCGTCATCCTTCACTATCCGCAACAGTTATCCCCCTGGGATATAACCATTGTTTCCTCGTTTCTAGGACTAACTCGGCACGCAGTAGAAAGGGTTTTCCTTCTCGTGCCTATAACTTATGCCAGTTTTATCTTCGGCATAAGGGGAGGGATAGCTAGCTTATTAGTTTCATGTTTTATTATGCTGCCACGAGCTATTTTTGTCTCTCCGGCACCGGCTGATGCTTTGTTTGAAAGCGGCGGTACCATGGTCGTCGGCGTCGTGGTAAATTGGTGGTTCTACATGCATCGCAGAAATATCAGCAAGCGGAAGAATGCGGAGGAAACGCTTACTAAGATTATTGATGGTACTTCTATTCCATCATTTGTAATCAATAAGCAGCACAAAGTCACTCACTGGAACACGGCTATTGAAGCTCTTTCTGGCGTAAAAAAAGAGGAGATAATCGGAACGGATGAGCAGTGGAGGGAATTCTACAGTGAAAAGAGACCATCCCTGGCTGATTTAGTATTGGACGAGGCACCTGCAAATGAAATCAAAGCACACTATCAAGATAAATGTAGAAAATCTAGCCTAATTGCTGGTGCCTGTGAAGCTGAGCGTTTTTTCCCAGCTATTGGGAGGGGCGGAAGGTGGCTTCATTTTACAGCAAGTCCTATCAGAGGTAATAATGGAGAAATAATAGCAGCAATAGAAACCTTACAAGATATCACCGAGTTCGAGAATGCAGAGGAGAATCTACGCTACTACTTGCAGCAGATTACCAAAGCCCAAGAGGAGGAGCGCAAGCGCATTGCTCGCGAGCTTCACGACGATACAGCTCAAAATCTTATCGCACTGCTCCATCAGTTAGAGAACTTGCTAAATGACAGGGCAAAGTTACCGGTCAAAGAAGCTAAGGCTCTATGGGGTTTTTATGAGCAGATCAGGGATATATTGCAAGGAGTGCGTCACTTCAGTCGTGACTTGAGACCTTCCATCCTTGACGATTTAGGTTTGCTTCCGGCACTAGAATGGGCAACTGATGAACTGAAAAATACATATTGGGTAGAGGCTAGTTTACAAGTAATTGGTAATGAGCAGAGGTTGTCTCAGGAAGCAGAACTATTAGTTTTCCGTATTGTTCAAGAAGCACTAAGAAACATTGCGAAGCATGCCCAAACCACAAAGGCTGAGGTTAAGGTCGAGTTCGCTGGGAATAAAATCATGGTTACTATAAGCGATAATGGCATAGGATTTCAACTTCCAGAGAATCTTGGGGCTCTGCCATACACAGGTAAGCTGGGCTTAGTCGGAATGCAGGAACGGGTACAGTTACTTGGTGGCACCTTGAAGCTGGAGTCTCGATTAGGTAAAGGCACCACGGTATTTGTTGAGGTTCCAGTTTAGTCTTCCATTTTGACTCTTTTTACCTGTCTCCGAGAAGTAAAATCAGACCGAAATAGTGGTTCATATTATGGACGGTATGGTAGTTACCTCATCCCCATTTATAGTAATCTCCACTTCGTGCTGCAGAAAACCGCAAATACTGCCGGCACGTTTGCCAGAGGTTACCTTGGCCTATAAAGGATATACACGGCATTTTCCTCTTGACGCAAGCTACTAAAAGGCAACTTCAACACCTTCGAGTTTTAACTCCTCATCCGTGACTGTTCTCAGCGGAGGAAGTGTACTTACATCTACCCCGGGCTCATAATGGAAGATACCAAAGAGTTCCCTGTTTAGCATAAAGATTAGTCGAGAAAGAGGCAACTCCATAGGGCAAACATCCTGACACTGACCACAATTAACACAGGAGTCCATAACATGGGTGGTTCTTATCATAGGGAACATGATATCGGGCGGGACTTCTCCAGCAGGGACTAGGCTTCTATCGGCTTCCAGATAGCAGTCCTTGCAGTAACATATGGGGCAGGCATCCCGGCACCCATAGCATTTAATACAGCGGCTGAATTGAGCCATCCAGTAATTAAACCTCTCGTCATTACTCATTGTCTTAAAGCCTGCAAAATCTTTCTCTTGCCATTGCTGCGCCAGTTCTACTGCTGCCTCATCCTTTTTCCTTCTGGTTTCTATGGCGTCGTCGCCTGGTTGTTCTACGGCAATAGTACCGGCTTCAATTGCTGCCTCAATAAAGTCTGACCCTTTTTCAGAGCAAACCTCTATGAAGGTCGTATTTTTATCTGTAGTTCCCCATTTGCCACAAGCAATATCGGCCATAGTAGGGATATTAGCCTCACAGCGGCGGCAATTCTCCCGCCTCCCATACCCCTTTTCCTCTAACTCACCTAGACCTTTCTCCTTTTCTGTTTCATCCTTTAACCTGATTGTCAATTTATTATCTTCAATGTCCTCGGCAACGACGTCCGTAGGGTCTACTTCAAACTCGTCCCTAAACATCCTCTTCGCCTTTGCTGAAGGGAAAGTGCCGGTGCAGTTCAAACCAATGAGGAGTAGGTTGCTGAGGTTAATCTGTTCTCTCTTAGCTAGCTCAATAATTGCCTTGGCATCACACGGCTTGGCGACAACGGCTATTTTCATGCTAGACGCACCATCTAAGTATTCCTTAAGACAGCGTGCGATGTTCGGTGATGTGCAGTGTAATGACCCGGTGGTCTCTATTACCTCCTCCGGGTTAGTGATAAGAACTGGCACACCATCATACCTGTCGCCATTTCTTGCTTTGATGGCAAGTACAGCATCCACCCGTTTACTCTCCAAGGTAAATTTGAGCAGGGAAGTAACCGCACCTCCACATTCAGCTTTCTCCACTATCTCCTTATCCGAGGAACGAGCGATATACATGTCTCCCTTCATCGTTTTACCTCCATCTTAACGGCGCATACTTTGGTTTCGGCACATTTGGCGCTGGGATCTAAGGCTGAGATTGTCAGCACATTGGCACAGGAATCAGGAAAGTGGAAGAGGACAAACAATAGCCCCGGGGGCACCTCATCGGTTACCTTGGCTTCAGCTTCTATGGTGCCCCGTCTTGTCTTCAGAGTAACCACGTCTTTGTCTTTGACCCCTGCCTTAGTGGCATCCTCAGGGTTGACCTCAACGAAGTCCCGTGGAACCTCATCAACCAGTTTTGGGGTTCTTCGGGTCATTGCCCCGGTATGGTAATGGAAGATACTTCTGCCGGTAGTTAGGAAGTAGGGATATTCTTCATCCGGTACCTCTGCCGGGGGTTTGTACTCCACTGCCTGAAAGTGCCCTAAACCATCAGGAGTATTAAATTTCTCTAAGAACATGGTGGGCGTTCCCGGATGGCCTTCTGAGGGGCAGGGCCAGTGAATCCCTCCCACTGTCTTGCTCAGCCGCTCGTAGGTTATCCCTTTATACTGAGGAACGCAGCTTCTCATTTCGTTGAATATCTCTTCTGAGGAGGTGAAGTCGAACTTATCCTTGTAGCCCATTTTTTCCGCTAACTGGCATATTATCCACCAGTCGGGCTTGGCCTCACCGGGTGGGTCAACAACCTTGTTTATCTTCTGCACTCGTCTGTCTATCCAGGTATGGGTGGCCTCTCTCTCCACCCAGGTAGCTGCTGGCAGCACCACATGGGCAAGCTTGCTTATCTCAGTAGGAAATATGTCCTGAACCACTATGAAATTAGCCTTCTCTAAAGCCTTCTTCAGGTTATTAACGTCAGGCACTACCATCATTGGGTCTGCCCCTACAATATAGAGGTAAGGACATTTATACAGCATGTCTATATAGGTAACGCCGGGCTTCGTCGGTAGGTTTTCTACACTCCACGCTTCCTCAAAGAACTTTGCTGATTCCTCACCGACACGCTTGAACCCGGGATAGAAAACACAGAGGCAACCCATATCACCACTGCCCTCACCGTTTATCTGTCCTCTCAGTGAGTTTATTCCACTCCCTGGCTTACCAGCATGTCCGCAGAGAAGTGCTAGGTTAGCGTGAACCCTGACATTATCGGTGCCGACATAATGCTGGGATATACCCTGGTCATAGAGAATACAACCCCTCTCTGCCTTGGCATAGGTAATTGCCGCTTCCTTTATCTTTTCCAGAGGGACACCGGTAATCTCTTCTGCCTGTTTTAAGTCTACCTTGGACAGGGAATCGCGTAATTCATCAAAACCAGCGGTTTTTGAGGCTATAAACTCCTTATTCTCTAGCCCCTCATCAAGGATGATTCGCATCATAGCGTTGATTAGGGCAGCATCAGTGCCAGACTTTAGTGGCAGGTGGATATCAGCCAGATATCTGGCAGTAGCTGTCTTCCTGGGGTCAGTGTAGATAACCTTGGCTCCTCTAGCTTTGGCACGGAGTACCCTCCGCGTTATCATAGGAAAGGTCTCCTGCATGTTAACACCAGCAAGGAAGAAACAGTCGGCAAGCTCAATTTCAGGCTGAGAGGTTTGCATTGCCCCTGAGCCCATCATAGGGATTAGAGCAGCCGCGGCTGGGGAATGGCACAATCTACCACAGTATTCTACATTATTGGTACCCATCACCACCCGGGTAAACTTCTGCATTGTATAAGCATCCTCATTACTGTTCCTGCATGAGGCGACAAAGCCAAATTCATCTGGGGTAGCTTCCTTCAGTTTGGATGAGATCAGGTCAAGGGCTTCCCCCCAGGAGGTTTCTTGAAGGGTGCCGTTCTTCCTCACCAACGGCATCTTCAGCCTGTCTTCACTATACATGTACTCGTAGGCATTCTTTCCCTTGGGGCAATTTGCCCCTTCATTTATCGGATGTTCTTTCCATGGCTCCTGTCCGATTATTTTTCCATCTTTGACGACCAGGTAAATGCCACAGCCACAGCTGCAGTAGGGGCATATAGTAGGTACATACTCAATGCTCATTTCGCCTCCTGTTGAATGGACTCGGTCCAAGCCCTGTTATAGTTTGAGTAAAACTGTTAACCGTCTCAGCTACCTTTGGACCCTCAGATGCTGATATCCATTCTAGCCTGAGTCTGTCACCACCGATACCTATGGTTTCCAGGAAAGGCCGCAAGCCGGTAACTCTTCTTCTGGCATTCAAGTTTCCCTTCTGATAATGGCAATCTCCTGGGTGACAGCCAGCAACGAGGACACCATCGGCACCTAGAGCAAATGCTTTCAGTATCAGCCTTTCGTCCACTCTGCCCGAACACATAATCCTGATTACTCTCACGTTTGACGGATATTTTGTCCGTGCAGTGCCAGCGAGGTCAGCACCGGTGTAAGAGCACCAGTTGCAGAAGAATCCGACTATCTTTGGCTCGAATTCATCCATCTATACCTCCTTCTAAGTAAGAATTTGTCAGCTGACTTACAATACGCAGTAGACTAAGCTGTTAATGTTGTACAATGGGCATATTGTACCTTATGTGGGTGGTGTATGGCAAGGGCATTTATACAAGAGTAGAACTTCTCAATGAAGGTCTTATATATACCGGTTTGATAGCAGGGGTGGGAGGGTAAGCCCATCAGAAGGATGTTGGCAAAACAATAGAAACACGGGAGAAAAATGGCTGTGATTACGCGAGAGTTATTAGCTATTGTCGGGTGTGGGTGGTATTAAATTATACAAGAATACCCAGAAGATAGCCTAAAGCCTATCACAGGCTCGTACTTCCAGATTAGAGCCTTACCATGCTATAATTGGATCCTACTAACAAAAGACTTCTTCCCACAGTAGTCCCTTGGGTCAGCTACATAGAGAGGGGTTTATCATAGGTAGTCAGGAAACTCGGCGATCCCCTGAAGTAAAACCAGGGCTTTTTTATGGCTACATCATAGTTTTAGCTGCCTTTTTTATTATGCTGGTGATGTTTGGCGTATATAATACGTTTGGCATTTTTTCCAAACCGGTGTTGACTGAGTTTGGCTGGACCAGGGCTATAACCTCAGGCGCCTTCTCACTTTCCTGGATTTTATATGGCTTGCTGGGCATTGTTATGGGGAGGCTTACTGATAGGCTCGGCCCTCGGATAGTATTAACATTCTGTGGTTTCCTTGTAGGTTTGGGTTATTTACTCATGTCACAGATTACTGCAGTCTGGCAGTTATACCTGTTCTATGGGGTGATAATAGGTACTGGGATGTGTGGTTTCTTTGTTCCGCTAACGTCAACCGCAGCCAGGTGGTTTGTTAAAAGACGGAGTATGATGTCGGGTATTGTTCTATCCGGCATGGGTATAGGCACGTTGATTATGTCACCGGTTACTAACTGGCTCATCTCTACTTATGATTGGCGTCAATCCTATACTATACTGGGCAGCGTGGTTCTGGTACTTGTTATTTTAGCTGCTCAGCCTCTCAGGCGTGACCCAGCTCAGATGAGGCAGGTACCTTACGGTGAAAATGCAGGAGAAGAGCAGGGGTTGGGGACTAGCGGTCTTTCTCTCAGGGAGGCAATTTATACCGGGCAGTTCTGGCTAGTTTCTGCTCAGTTCTTCTGTTTGGGATTTTGTATATTTACTATCCTGGTACATATTGCACCACATGCCATTGAGGTGGGTCTTTCGGCTGCCAGCGCTGCCAATATTCTGGCTACTATTGGTGGGTGTAGCATTATTGGCAAGGTTATACTGGGCAGCGCTGCTGATAGAATTGGGAATAGGCTGGTTTTTCTTATTGGCTTTTTCTTAATGGCAGCAATTCTGTTCTGGATAGCAAAGTCTGGAGAGGTGTGGGAGCTCTATCTGTTTGCTGTTATTTTTGGTGTTGCCTATGGGGGTTGTGCTGCATCGGAGGCGCCTCTTGTAGCAGCACTATTTGGGCTACGCTTTCACGGTTTAATTTTAGGAGTTATTAACTTCGGTTTTACAATTGGAGCTGCTGTCGGCCCATTTCTAGCTGGTTATATCTTTGATATTAGCGAGAGCTACGAGGTAGCCTTCTTAGTCTGCACTGCTATCAGTGTTATCGGTATTATATTTACTGCACTGATAAAACCGATTAAGGTAAGCTGAGCCCACACAAGCATTGCATCTATACTAATATCAAGTCTCTTTCATATGTTGGAGCATTATTAAAGACCCTTTAGGGAGTTTGTCAATAGACAATATAAGTGAAAAGGCGCCTAGCTATTTCGCTAGGCGCCTTCAATTGCCAGAAAGCCATTTTGAATTCAAATTACCTACTACTGAACAAACATCGGGCTATCAGCTCTTATGAACTAAGAATTATCCTACCACAGGAAGCCTAATGCTGAAGGCAATAGAACAAAGTATTGTAAACTTAAAAAGTAATACTATAATCGGACAAGATAAAGTAAATTCGACTAAGTCTAGCTTCAAGTGTGGAGCAATCTCTTTCACAGTTCAAGTAATACTTTACTTTCCTCTTCTGAAAGCTTTTGCGAGGTGAAACCAAGCCTCTTCGTAAGATTTATCATTTTGTGATTACTGTTTAATACGATACCGTAGATACTTTTAAGCCCTTTATCTTGACCAATGCCTATCAACATATCACACAGCTTGAAACCCAGGCCTTTACCCTGAAAATCGTCAGCAACTAAAACAGCGAACTCACCGGTCTGCCCGTGCTCAACTATCAACCTACCAACACCAACATTCCTCTTCTTTCCTTCCTCAGAGTATTCAGCAATAATAGCCATTTCTCTGGCATAGTCAATATTACAATATCGGCTCAACATCTCATGGCTCGTTTCTTTAATTATCTGGAAGAACCTGTACCTAGATGATTGGGAAGATAAGCCGGCGATAAGCTCTCTTTCTAACATCTCATCCTCAGGTCTGATAGGCCGTAACACTACATTGCGCCCATCGTGGCATTGCCACGGCTGGATGTATCTTGTTGGATAGGGGTATATAATCAAATGTGAAAATTCCTCAGTTTTTCCCGGTAACATCTTGGTATTAAGTAATATTCTAGCATCTAGGGCGACAATAGAGTCATCTTTAATCACCAAAGGGTTGATATCCAGTTCCTTAATCTCAGGGAAGTCTACAATCAGATTCGAAACTCTAACCAGTGTCTCATCCAAAATACCAAGATTAACGGGTGGTTTGGCTCTGAAGCCCTTAGAGAGCTTTGTATAGGTCTTGGTTCGTTCCAGAATCCTCCTGGCTAATTTTTGGTTTAGAGGTGGTAACCCAACTGCTATATCTTTAAAGAATTCGGCTTCTACGCCGCCCAGACCAAACATAATAACCGGCCCCAAGACGGGATCCTCCTTGCTACCGACAATAAGCTCATAATCATAACCGGTGACCATTTTCTGTATACTGACACCTTTAATCTTAGCGCTAGGTTGCCGTTGTTTAACATCAGCCATCATACTGTTAAAGGCCTCTTCTACCTCTCTATCGGAAGCTAGGTTTAAAGCAACCCCACCTACATCTGATTTGTGCGATATATCGGGAGAAGATATTTTCATTACCACAGGATAGCCAATACTTGAAGCCACTCCGGTAGCACTCTGGGCGGTCTCAGCGAAATGTGGCACAACCACCCTTATACCATATGTTGCCAAGATTTTTTTGGAATCCTCTTCGCTTAATAGAGGATTACCACCATGTATTGCGTTGCGGGTGAGTATCTTGATGTGGTTCTTTGGTGCACCCAAGTTCAAGGGCAAGTCCTCTGGAGTCTCATATAGTTCCTCCAGGTTACGAGCGTAATCATACATATACATGTATGTTTTAATCGCCTCTTCGGGAAATTCATAAGTAGGGATATTTTTTTCGTAGAATAGCTTTCTGGCTTTGTATACTTCCTCACTACCCATCATCGTAGTTAGGATTGGTTTGCTACTTCGCTGAGCGTAATTAACTAATGCTTTTGCTAAATCTCTGGGCTTCATCGCTCCTTGGGGAGTATAAATTACCAAGATACCATTCACTCCAGTATCCTTCCCAATAACCTCGATAGTCTTTATATATCTACCTACGTCTGCATCACCGAGGATATCAATAGGGTTGGACTTACTCCAGAAATGGGGTAGAAATTTGTTCAGATTTGCAATAGTCTCACTACTTAATGCCGTCAGTTTCCCATTTCTGCTGATAAGAGCATCCGTTGCCAGAGCTGCTGGACCGCCAGCGTTTGTTATTATGGCCAGGTTAGGTCCTTTAGGTAGCTTGGCTGTATTTAGTATCGACGCACAGTTAAAGAGATCTTGAATCTCCTCTACTCTGACTACGCCGGCCCGGTCAAATGTAGCATCGTAATATATGTCTTCCCCAACCATAGCTCCAGTATGAGATTGTGCTGCCTTTTTACTCTCCTGAGATTTGCCTGGCTTGATTACTAGTATTGGTTTGGTTCTTGCGAAGCCTCTTACAGCACTCATAAACTTCTTAGCATTCAATATAGTGTTCCCTAGTGATTCGAGATAAATAATAATGCTTCTCGTCTCTGGATCTTCGCCCAGGTAATCAATCAAATCACCAAAATCAACATCAAGCATTGAGCCGAGTGAAACAAAGGCACTAAAGCCAATATCGCGGCTAATTGCCCAATCAAGAACTGCGGAACCAAGGGCACCACTTTGCGATAGGAAGGCCACCCTTCCTGGCTTTGTCATTTTGGTTATGAATGTGGTATTAAGATTAGTACTTGGCCTGATTATGCCAAGGCAGTTTGGTCCAATGACTCTCATATTATACTTATGACAAATATCCAGTATTTTAGCTTCTCTTTTTTTACCTTCTTCTCCTGCCTCCTTAAAACCGGCAGAGATTATAATTACAGATTGGACGCCCATTTTGCCACAATCTTCGACCATTTCCACAACGTATTTGGCATTGGTAGCAATAACAGCAAGTTCGACTGCTTCTGGCATAGATCCCAGTTCTGGGTAGCATTTCATACCAAGTACATTTTCTTTGTTAGGATTTATAAAATATATTTTGCGGCTTTCCTTAGCCATCAATAAGTTTTCCGCGACTATGCGTCCAACAGCCTGCTCTTTATCTGTGGCTCCTATCAGTACCACACTGGTGGGATTGAAGAACGCCCTTATTGCTTTCATATCACTTATTCTCCATATCTCTCATACATTTAGCGTAGTTCTATATGCTACAGTGATTCCATAGCATTGTAAACACCATTTACCTTATCTCCAAGCATGTAACAAAGCTGTATTAGCAAGGCAATAGTGATATTAAGATCTCCTCTTAGTATGCTTTTCAAAGCTGACGCTTTTGCTGTGACAACCCGTGTTGGCTTTTGGCATAAGGCTGACTCGGTATGCTGTTTAATCTCACCGAAAAGACAAGCCCAGCATCCTAATAACCTGTGCGGGCCTAAAAATGATATTGAAACATTCACCTGACGACTTCCCAAATCCACCGTTCTTTCTAGATTGACTAGACCACGCTCAATTATATATACACTGTCCCCCGGGTCGCCTTGCCTGAAAATGAGATCGCCGATTTTATAATCAGCAACATCAAACGCGGGAGCGATTTTTTTAATATGCTCATCTGTTAGTTCTTTAAATAAGCGACAGTTTCTCAGGTTATCAGTCACTTTACTTAGCATCCCGCATCTCTCCGTTTCGACTTTTACCTTGTTGGTATTACTTGGACCAATAGCTTGCTGCAATAACATGTCGCACCCCCTTTCCTGCATTTTTAATAATCTTCCTATCTATACCCCTTTAGTACTCCAGTCTATCTCTTCAGCAGCCTCGATGATTACGCGTAATGCCTGGTTGAATATTTCAAGGTCCTCAAGCGTCATTCTTTCCATTACCATACTCCAGCGGTCCTTGCTAGATTCCCATAAACGCCCAACCCAGTATCTGCCTTTATCCGTTAGCGAACATACAACCACCCTCCTATCTTCGCTATTGTGCTCTCTGTGTAACAAATCCTTACTAACCAGCCGATTAGTTATACCTGTCATTGCAGCAACACTAACCCCTACTTGTGATGCTAACTCCCCAATTCTTACAGCTTTATTCACATATAAGAGGAGCATTATTTTAAACTGCAACATGGTAAGCTCGAGTTTTAACCATTCGTCAGGTATAGGAGGTCTAACTATAGGGAATAATCGCATCTCAAGCTCCAGATTGTCCTTTACAAGCTTTTCTTTACTCTGCTTCATTTTCCCGCATACCCCCAATAGCTATTTAATGATAATATAAAATATATCTAAGATATATTTTATATTATACATATAATATTGTCAAGTATCCAAACTTATATTAAAAGTGCTGAGCTCGAGGATTATGTTCGCAAATATTTATTCCCTAAGGGAAAGTATTGGAAGGCAAGGCTTGCTGCAATCTTAGTATTAGGAAAACTTGGAGATAATGCAGACAGAAATAAATTCCAAAACGAAATCGAGGCTTATACACCTAGTATAAGCAGATTGGTTATATCTAAAGCAAGGAGCTATAGAAACTATGGGATAGGTATTACTTGTCCTAATCTACCCCTCTTAAATAAGTTACCCTACACTTTCTTCATCTACTTCAAATCCAGCCCTTGCTACTAGAAAACTTAAAGGCGCCCGGCTTTTTACACCAGACGCCTATTTTCAATTTATTCGAAGCTAAAATTTATTACCACTGGACAAACATCGGGATGTCTGTGTTTTTATCGTAACATCTGTGTCTAGTATGTCACTTTGAACAAAGTAAGCTTTTGTTGGATGGGAAGGTAAAGTAGAGGCTGGCTCTCTCTGAAACAATGATGGCATTTGTCTAATACAAAGCTCATGTTTGATGCCCTCTATTTCTTTAACGTTACCTCCCCCACCACTATTTCCTCCGATGTGAGATCATATAAATCATAGACTATCTGGTCAATTTGTTATTCCAGTTATTTCGACCAAGTCAGGATAATTTTTTACTTCCCGCAATCGAAGGTTCCAGTGCCAGTTTCTGCCGTAATAGTGCCAACGGCCCATCCGGCGTCGCCAGTTCCGGCGGTAATCCAAGTACTTCTGTCGCCAACCGTGTGTCAATCTCCGCACGGGTGGTGTCTTGAGCGATTTCGTTAACGGGTCGCAGCTCCTTATGCTTCATCTCATCAAAGACAGAAACCGCTTTAGCGAGAGCTTCCTCGGACAGTTTGGTAACATCCAGCACTGGGAGCGATTCCAACGCCGATACGCCTATGCTGCCTCTACCTGACTGCTGTTTATTGGCATGCCACCAGTGAAGTAATAGACCGAAAGACGAGTTCGCCCAGAGGACTAATGCCTTTTCTTTCTCCGCATTTTCTAGTTTAATGGAAGGCCAAGCTCTTCCGCCTATTGTTTTCTTGCTAGTGAATTGCATAGCAGTTGATTGACTATTGAATTGAAAATCGCGGTTAAAATGGCAGTGAGAAGAGATAGACCAGATTCTACTGACTTTTTTGTGTACAACTTTATCTTCGGTAGAATCTTTACCTTGGCGAATAACACCCTCACTATCGGCCTCAAATTCCATGCACCTTTCACGTTTAGCATTGTGTGCGTAAAGTACCGGGTATGTAGGAGCAGATGCATGTTTAAGAAATTCTATCCGGAATGGACCGCGAATTCCACCGTCTGGTGTATTGCCGTTTATATCCATCTGATAAGGCCCAACTTTTCCAATCTCAGAAACTGGTACAATGGACACTGGCATAGCGTTTCTCTTTGCCATACCAGGTAGCCAAATAGAACTGTGGTTTGTCATCTGATAGGCAACCTGTGCCAGTGCGCCGTCCCTGATACGTATTATACTCCAAGGGCCTGCTTCAGGAAGAGGAGCATCAATAGCGTAACCGATCACGTCATCACCAAAATGGAATGGGCTGCCACCTAACGGCCCGTCTTCCAGCTTGCGGAGTTTGCTCTCTTGCAATCGGCGAATCTGAACTGCCGTGATTGAACCGGTCATTGTGGAAGAAGGGCGCTCGTTTAATACTACAAACGTAGCTCTTCCATTATTCTGCCCGGTCTTACGGCCAATAACCAAGCATTCAGCCATTCCAGTATCAGCGGAAAATGACATGTCATCATGACCCGCACCAGCGATAGATACCAATGTAATGTTATCATATGATTTCCGGAGTAATTGCCGGGACTCTTCCCATGATTCCCCTGACATTAAACTCAAAGGCATGACCATAGCTATAGTTCCGTCTTTCTTCAGCTTGCGGTCGGCTAAAACAAGGAAGGCGCTGGCCTCGCCGGCATTACCGTGTGCGCTTGTCCCCTGTAGTAGACGTTTGGCGGCTTTAGCCATCTCTCGCTGCTCTTCTTCTTTAGAACCAAAAGCAGCAAACATGGGATTAGGCACACCTACTGTGCTGCCTTCATGGCCGGTATTACGGGTGAACGGTGGATTCATGATAACCAAGTTGAATGACTCGTGAGGCAAGGTTGACCATGCGTCCTTTTCCTTTTCGCCCATGCCTTCAACAGCTTTGGCAGTAATAGCAATAATATCGAACGCTCGCTGCGGGTCTAACAAATCAAGAGATCCGAGGGCAACGCCGCCGCCTTCGCGCAGCCCGTAGCCTACGGTCATAATCGAACTGCCTTTATGTTTAATGGTCGGGTGCGCCCCTGCTAACATGGAAACTGTCAGATGAGCAGCCGCCGGCAGTACATCACAGCCGACTAGCGCGGTAGACATCATTGCGGGGTGTATCATCTCGGCATCACCGCCGGAAGCTTCGTGCAGTTGGCTAATGCGGCGGTAAGCGGCGGATAAAAGCGTGCCGGTGCCGCAGGCAAAGTCGGCAATACGTAGTGCCGTCGCATCTTTTTCTTTCGACCATGAACCTCCGCCCGGTGTTTTGGCGGTTTCGATGGCCAGCCCCACCAAGAGCGCCGCCGAGGCAGGATGGGTATAATAAGCCGCCAGGAACTTGCGGTCGGCTATCAGGCGCTGAAAGACCGCGCCTGTAAGGTCATGCGAGCGCATCATGTGATTAGCTACTAGCTCGCCGGCTGTGGTGACAAGCCGTTCAAGAAGCGGGTGGGCCGTGTCTGCGGGAATAACCTCTAGGATACGCCGGGCGATATCGAATATCGGCCAGTAATTGACCTTCAGAATCCTCTTCCAGTCTTCAATCATTTCGCCTTTGTTAACGCCGCTGAGCTTGCCCCGCAATTCGTCCAGCGTCCGTACGCCATACAAATCACCCTCGCCGCGTGCCAGGCTTTCATGAAATACAAGTGCATTGGCTAGGATGGTCATCGCCATCCTACGTGTTTGTTCCCCTTCCTGTTGCCGTAGTTCTTCGCAAATCTTTTGCATCGCTCCGGGATGAGCTATTGCCATATCCTCTAGGAGAGCGGCGGCCTCACTTACCCCTTCGACCAACTTATTAGCTGCTTCCTCAACTACTGCTGGAGGCACGGTAGCCGATTGAATGAGCATTGATAAATCGGTAATGTTCCCGCGTACCCATCCGTTCTGCGGCCAGCGTATAAATGATTCCGGGCTTTCCCCAGTATAAAGGGCTATATTAAAGTCAGACGTGTTGAGGATTTCGTCTTTTAGCGCTTGCCTTGAAAAGTTCCTCAACCTGACCGGCAGCCTGACTGCTAACGATGATAATATCCGCCGCCCAGCAGTTAAGTGTTCGCCAAGGCGTTGCCTGGCATCAGACTCAACAGATACAGCCGGTAATATTTCTGTCTCTACAATAACCGGAGATACATTCGGTTCGGTGATTAAGATGTCAGGCCTTTTACCGCTGCTTTTCAGAACATCGATGTTTTCTGACTTAACCACGCCTGTATATCGCCATAAACTACGTGTTTCCATCAGAGCTTCGGCCAGGGCGTCATTTATCGTGTGTTCTGTTGTTGCCATTAAGTTAAAATCCTATGTGGTCAAAATCAAGTCTTTTTGTTTATGCCGATTATACAGCTTTCGCTATATGCGAACAACCAATAACCCTTTTGGAGAATTCTATGAAGGAGACAAAACGTCACTTTGGGTCATTCCAATAACCCGAAGGGCAGAGTTCCACGGGCTTGCCCATGGGTGAATGTAGCGATGGTGATATGAGGTGGTAGAATAGATGCATGGAAATCAGGTTATCTGGGCATGCATCATATCGGACGGAGTATCATATAGTCTGGATACCGAAATATCGCCATCGCATCCTGAATACTGGCGTGAAGGGATATCTGATCAAACTTTTTCCTGAGTTCACTACTTGTCATGCCCTTTATCTTTCCAACCACCGTGCTGACTGAATACTTCGGTGGAATAACCATCACTATATGTATATGGTCAGCCTGTATGTTGTACTTGACTATTTCACAACCCGGTAATTGCTCCATAACCTTCGGAAAAAGTTTGAGTGGCTTAAAAACAGATATTGGAAAGAGAATATAGTATGGTCACCGGGGTATTTTGTATCCACGGTTGGGATTGAAGAAGAGAAGATACTGAAGTATGTTGAGTACCAGGGACGCCAGGATTCAGGTCAAGCGAAGCTTGAGTTATAAAGTGCCACGGGCTTGCCCGTGGGTATCTACTTTGAACTGATACCGTAACATTTTCGGATTTCTTCAAATGCGACCTTGACCGCTACCTATATATGGGCTAAGATTTAACCAGTCGCAACTGCCGGGAGATTTTACCTTTGATAATCCTATTTAATTCAGGTGGTGCCCGGTATTTTGAGCTTCTTAACCTAAAGTACGACTAGGTTAAACTGAAGGCCATAACATTCAATGCTCGACGACTGCTTCGCAATCGTGGTCGCGATGATATAGCGAAAATACTGACGTTCACCAATTTCCCAATTTGGGATTGCACAAATTCTTTTTCAGATGAATTCTCAATCCTTGACGTCGGATGTCAATAGTGGACACCGAACCTTTCATGCTGCCAGCAGCCCTGCATAGTATCTTTGCTCATAGCTCACCGGTGACAAGAAACCAAGTCTTGCCTGTCGGCGCTGCCGGTTATAGAATATCTCGATATACTCGGTAATATCCCGTATCGCCTCTTGCCTGGTTCTGTACCGGTGATGATGGACAAGCTCCTGTTTAAGCGTCCCCCAGAAACTCTCCATCGGCGCATTATCAAAGCAGTTTCCTTTCCGGCTCATCGATGCTTTCAGGCCGAATCGGTCCATGAGGTTTCTGTACTCATGTGAGCAGTACTGGCTGCCCCGGTCCGAGTGGTGAATCAGCCCCTTAGCCGGGCGTTTGGCGGCTACGGCCTTGAACAATGACTGGCTGATCAGGTTCCTGGTCAACCGCTCTCCTATCGCGTAGCCCACGATAGTGCTGGTAAAGATGTCTTTGTGGCCAGAGAGAGCAACATATAGCCAGCCTTCGTCGGTGGGCACGTAGGTTATATCACTAACCCATACTTTGTTCGGGGCGACGACCTTGAACTGCTGTCCCAGGATATTCTCAGCAATAGGAAGGGTATGCCTGGAATTGGTAGTGGCCTTGAATTTCCGCCAGATCATACTGCAATTTCTCAGCGCCGTAAACCTGCCTAGTGCGCTTATGCGCCGCTATAATCTCTACCTCCAGCCTAACTCCAGTAAAGTCTGAATTCTTTGCCTGTCTGTCATTTCAAGGTAGTTCTCCATTGGCACGTCCGTCCTTTTTTCACGGAGTATGCCAGATTTCCTACCTGAAATGGCAGATTTTGAGGTGCCCTTCGCTGGCCCCTTTTGGGTGCCCCCTAACATTGGATTTCTCTTTCAGCTACTTAAGAGACTACAACTGCTATCATTTTCGAGTGGCTAGATCAATGAGATTTCCACAAGAGTCTTTTCAGTGTCTTGCTTATAGGCAGCGACCATTATGTGGAATATTTCACAGTTCTGTAGGCCTATTTACCTACCATCGATATGACAATATTACCCCACGCGTCTACCTCAGCTGACTGCTTAGGATAGATTACTGTAGTGGTGTCTACCTGTTCGACTATGGCTGGGCCGTTTATCTTCTGCTCTCGAACTAGTTTGCTCCTTTCATAAAGCGGTGTATCAATGAACTTTTTGTACTCGTCGAAATAGGCCTTACGCCATCCCTTGGGGGCCACGGACTCACCATGTCTTATTCTGGGCAAATGAGGCATTGCCTGTGACTTCTGAGAGAATACGGTTCGGAAGGCTATAAATTCCACCGGACTATCGGGAGCAGAGTGTTCATAAATACTTTGGTGCACATCGTGGAATCGTCTCACTATTTCCTGGACTATTTCCTTTGTTATTTCACCTTTTCCTTCTGGAAAGGGAACTTCGAGCTCATAGGACTGCCCAACATATCTCATCTCGGCAGATCGGTATACATGAAGACCGGTTTCTGATATGCCAACCCCCATTCGTTTCTCCTCGCAACGGTTATAAAGCTCGCCAAATACCATCATAAGGTCCTTAGGATCCACCTCATCTGCCTTTGTGGCAAAACTGGTAACCTCCTCGTGCTCAATATCAGCCACAAGCAAACCAAAAGCTGACAAGACTCCAGGGTTAATGGGAATAATCACCTCTTTCATTCTGAGTATCTCTATCAAACGACCCGCTGCCACTGGTCCTGCTCCACCAAAGGCGACAAGGCTGAAGTCTCGGGGGTGGTATCCCTTATATACTGAGACCAACCGAAGCTGGTCAGCCATGTTATTACTCACAATTCGCTGAATCCCAGAAGCTGCCTCAGCGACAGTCATGCCGAGTGGTTTGGCGACCCGCTCTTCGATAGCTTTTCGGGAAAGCTCCGGTTTCAGAGTTAGCTCACCAGCAGCGAAATAGTCTGGATTGATATAACCTAGGGTTACGCTTGCATCGGTAAGCGTAACCTCCTGACCCCCGTGGTCATAGCAGGCAGGTCCAGGTATGGCTCCCGCACTCTGAGGTCCCACCTTAAGACCACCAGTAGGATCGACCCATGCTATACTACCCCCGCCTGCACCGATAGTAGTGATATCAATCATAGCCTGTCTAAGGGGATACTTATCGATTTTCCCTTCGATTGATAGGTAGGGTCTTCCGTCCCGTAAAACAGCGACATCGTTAGTGGTGCCTCCCATATCAAGAGTAATGAGATTTTTTCGTCCACAAAGCTCGCCGATGAATTTACCTGCTGCAACTCCGCTGGCTGGTCCCGAGAGTAGAGTGACCACCGGTTTCTCCATACACATTACACCACTGGTAATACCACCACGAGATTGCATTACCTGCAAAGCCACGGCAATACCGCGGCTCTGCATACCTTCCTGCACTCCCTGAATGTATTTTTCCATTTCTGGGCCGACGTAGGCGTCGAAGGCTGTAATACAGGTACGCTCATACTCCCTGAATCTAGGGTTAATATTTGAAGAAAGAGACACTCTAACTTTGGGGTAACGCTGACAGATTATCTCTTCAGTACGTTTCTCGTGGGCAGGATTAGAAAATGAGAAGAGATAGCAAACGGCAATTGCTTGTACGCCTTGTTTCTTGACTAGCAAGTCTACTGCCTCAACAATGTCGGCTTCATTCAACGCAGTTAACACATTTCCTTCAGGGCTTATGCGCTCTTTTATTCCCACGATGCGCTCCCTCTCACAAAGAAACGTTGGTGTCTCGGGCTCGTAAAAAACGCTATATATATCCGACCTACACTGCCGTCCCATGAGAAGCACATCCTCAAACCCGCTGGTGGTCAATATTCCGATCTTAGCTCCTCTCCGTTCCATAATGGAGTTAGTGGCTACAGTCGTTCCGTGAATCAACCTAGAAATATCTCTCGAGGAAACACCAGTGAGTCGTAAAAGCTTGTCTAAGCCAGCAAAAAAACCTTCAGCAAAGTCTTTTGATGTCGATGATACCTTTGTGACTGTTAAGATTCCCGTAGTGCTCTCCAAGCCTACTACGTCCGTAAAAGTCCCTCCAATGTCTATGCCTACTGATAAGCTCATCACCATGCTCCTTTATATCTTTATTACACACCCTAACAATGTTCCCTACCGGCCTCTGGACCTCGGTCATAGGTCCAAGTAATAGATCCTCTTTGTTGCGCTTTTTGTTTCCGCAACTCGTTTGTCTTGTGAACATTAACCGACTCTTTTTCTACAAGAACACTGTAGTCTTCCATAGCTGATTCAGGTGAAATCTTTTTATTAAGGACATCTCGTAAAACAAGTTCCGGTTTGCGCTTGAGGGGGTCGCCGTAGCCACCACCACCTGGAGCAAGAATATGAAGCTCGTCTCCCTCGTATAGAGTCATATCTCGTTTAGTAATTATTTCCTCTTTTCCAGTCTTACGAATAACACGCGCTACTCCATTAGACCCGGGCAGGCCGCCTAGGACTCCCCAGGGACGTGAATAATGTCGTTCTATTCGGATGGTCGTCAACACCTCCCCCCTTACAATTTGGAATACCTTTTCTAGCCCTAGACCCCCCCGATATTGACCTGCACCTCCAGATCCATTGCGGAAACCATTTTTGAGAATTCTAACAGGGAAGTCTTTTTCCATGAACTCAGCCGGGACATTCATCAGCACGACCATATCCGTATGGACTGCATCTACACCATCTTTACTTGGTCTAGCTCCCTGGCCACCCCCATCAAGAGCACAAGTAACAAATTCACCCTTCAAAGGGTCAATCCCTCCAAAATGTGCGGTTGTTAATACACTCGCTGAGCATGCAGGAAGCCGTTCGGGTATGACTTTCATTAGGGCACCAAACACAGCATCACACATCCTTAGTATGGTAGCTGTTCTTGCCCCGCACGCTGCCGGAAAATGTGGGTTCACTATGCTGCCCTCGGGGAGTACAACCTTTATGGGCCGGAAGCAACCATTATTATTGGGGACAGACGAGCCACCAGTGATAACTTTTACAACGTACGATGCCACGCCATAGGCAGCAGAAGGCACACAATTAAGAGGACCTTTTACTTGGGCACTAGTGCCCGTAAAGTCGAGTATGAAGTCAGAGCCCTTTATAGTAACTGCTACCTGCAACTTTATGGGCGTGTCGAGGTCAATTCCGTCGTTGTCCATATAGTCGACAAAAGTATAGGTTCCGTCGGGGATCTTCTCTAATTCTATGCGCGTAAGATTCTCGGCACGATCCAGAAGATGGGTCATTGCAGTTAGGACTACTTCTTTCCCATATTCTTCAAAAAATTCTAACACCCGGTGTTTCCCGATGTTGGCTGCCGATACTTGAGCTCTTATATCACCTATTATTGTATCCGGGATTCTTACGTTCTTTCTAATGATATCATGAATCGCTTTTTCTGGCTTACCTGCATTGTAGAACTTCACAGGAGGCAGATTCAGACCTTCCTGATAAAGTGTGGTGGCAAGCGTAGGTACCCCTGGGCTCATGGCACCTATGTCCTGATGATGAACCATGTTACAGCTGAGAGCTACGACATCACCCTGATATACTACAGGCACCACCATAGTAAGATCATTGAGATGGGTCCCACCGGAGTAGGGGTCATTAGCAATATAAACATCTCCATCTTGCATATCTGAAGTAGGAAAAACTTCTAGTATCTGAGGAACTGAGAACATCAGGGTGCCTAGATGAATGGGTATGGCGCAAGACTGAGCAGCGGTCCAGCCATGAGCATCGAAGATAGCCGTCGTGGCGTCTCGAGATTCCTTCACTATGGTTGAGAAAGAACTCTTCAGCAAGGCGTTCTCCATCTCATCAGCTATAGAAACTAAACGATGGTAGATTACTTCAAGGGTCACGGTATCAATCATATCATATTCTCCCTTTTCTCTATTTCTAAAATCAGATTCAGACTACGCTATATCCTCTTTCACCGTAACCTGGACGCGAATTTCGCGCTTAGCGAGTTCATTGAAGAAGTATTCAGGGTCTATGACTTGTTCCGGTGCCCAGACACCCGCCTTCTTAATCATACCTTTAGCTTGCATTTGTATGACGATAGAAGGCGGAACTTGTGTGCCACAACTGACTCCCCACCGACTATGGATTCCGATGCTAGAGTCAACGGTGTATTCGACCCTTCTATCTCCCTTTTTGCCAATTACCTCGGCACGTCGGATTCCAAAATCATTTCTCTTGAACTTTATTCCTTGAAGTCTTTCCGCTACGTGTTTATCCAATACCGCAGCCAAAACATCGACCGGTGTTACTTCTACGTTATTCACCCTTATTGGTTCGTTTCTCTCAAAACCTATAGATGCAAGGAACCTAAATCTGTCAGAGAAGTCGTGAGGAAGCCCTAGCTTCCAAGTAACTTCACGAACTCCTTTATCTTTGAAAGAGGTGGGGACTGTAGCAGGTTCAGAATGTAGTGTATGAAAGACTGTACGCTGGCCTATAGGTTCAGGATATACAATGTCTTCCATTCCAGACAAAGGTGGAAGGCTTCTGTAATCCCCATCAATGAATTGTACAGATTCTGCTGAATATTCTTCCATAATAGATCTGATTGAATAAGGTGGCCTGAAGACAAAAACATTATCCGCAATATCTAATTTATAGACTTGGGCTGCGCTGAAGTGGACAGCTTCGACTTCATCTAGCTTATCATAGGCGTATCGAGACTGTATATTAGTTGCTCCTGGAGCGCTGCCGATACCCAACACAGCGGTCAACCCAGCCTTTTGAAAATCCTCGTGTAGCTCAAACTGTTTTCGGGTGATGTGAAACAGACCTCCTAGGTCATTGTAATGGCAACCTGCCTTGAGGCAAGCCTTCATAACGTTAATATTTAAAGATAAATGAGCAGAATTGACTACAGCATCAAAAGGCGCGAGGGTTCTTGCCGTGTCTTCTATATTGCATGCATCTATGAAGGAAGGCTTAATTCGGGCATCTTTGAACGAAGCTGCGTATTCCCTTGCTTTAGTCTCATTGTAATCAGCAACTAGGACTTCTTTTACATCTAGCGACTCACTGAGATCCCGTACTATCATAGGACCCATAAGCCCGACTGCACCTATAACAGCAATTTTCATTTTCTATACTCCTTTTCGTTAATGTAATTTCCTTTACCGCATCGCTTACACTAGCTCTATTTCCTTGTAAAGTCCGAATATCCTTTGGGATTTTCAACAACTAAACGCTATGCCCTACTTAAAGAGTACACGGGGTAACCACAAAGCTAACCCGGGGAATATAATTACAAAGACCAAACCGAGTGCTTGAATTAACACAAACGGCGTGGTGGATTTGTAGATGTCTATCATACTTATATCTGGTGGAGCGACTGCTTTCATCATAAACAGACAGTATCCGAAAGGAGGTGTTAAGTAAGCCATTTGCATATTGAGAAGATAGAGGATCCCAAACCATATGGGATCAAACCCCAACTCCTGGATTATAGGGAGATAGATAGGAAGGCAAATGAACAGGATTGCCGTATCATCTAGAAACATCCCCATAATGAACCAAGATACCATCATCATTATCATAATTCCCCAACGCCCGAGACCTAGGCTAAATATAAATGGCTCCACCACATCTCTCGCGCCCAACGCGTCATAGATCTTACCGAAAGTCAGCGCCCCCATGAAGATCCAAGTAATCATGCCAGTGATACTTACAGAGGCCTCCAGTGCTTTCCTGACTACGTCCCACGTAAGCCTGCGCTTAATGGCAGTGGCTATCACCGCACCCAAAGCGCCAATAGCTGAGGACTCTACTGGCGTGGCTAGCCCTAGGAATATTGTGCCTATTACGGAAAGGATGACGACCAAAGGCAGGAGTATGCTAACTAATGATTTTACCTTTACCGCTAGGGGTGGTCTTTCTGCCTTGGATACAGGGCTACCCAAATGTGGCTGAAAGTAGCATCTCACCAATATATAGATAATATACATCGTTGAAAGCATAACGCCTGGAATGAGTCCTCCCGCGAATAACTGCCCTATTGACTGCTTAGAAATGAGGGCATAAAGGACGGTAATGATACTGGGTGGGATGAGAAAACCTAGAGCAGCTCCTGCTTGAATGCTTCCTATAGATATAGTCTTATTGTATTTCAATTTGATCATAATAGGAAGAGCAATTGCACCCATAGTGAGAGTAGCCGCAGTGATGTCACCAACCATCGCAGCGAGGATTGTACTAACTCCTACGGTAGCCATTGCCAGAGAACCAGGTATGGCACCTAACCAATTTTGAATTGTACGAAACACGTCCTCGACTATACCTGAACTGGATAATAAGATACCCATAAACATGAACATTGGGGCACATGCAAGAGGGTACATAACCATTATCCCAGTGGTTCCGAACAGGCCCATGCTGAGGCCTTTAGGCCCCCAAATGAAGAGAGCAGTTACTAGGCTAACACCACCGAGTGCAAAGGCTATGGGTAGCCCGCATATCATGAGGAGCAACATCCCTCCGAACATGACGATTGTGACTAACTCACCACTCATTTACTTTTATCCTGTGTAGATCTCATGTTCAATGGCACTCCGGTGATTGCCTTAACAATAGCATTCGCATAAACAGCTACGCCTTGGAGAAGGAGAAAAGCACATCCTACGGGTACTGTCAGTTTCCAGGGCCAGAGAAGAGGTGCCCACAATGATTTGGAAACACTCTTGTTACTAAAAGAAAACAGGAAGGCATTCCATCCGTAGTAAAGTACAAGTCCAACGTAGAACCAGAACAACGTCCACGTAATCATGTCTATGATGCCTTGGACTCTGGGAGTGAGTCGGTCATAAAAAATGCCCAAGCGGACGTGTTCCACTTTGACCATAGACCAGCATGCACTAAATATCAAGAAAGGTCCGACTAACATACCAGTAAACTCATAGGCCCAGATAGTAGGTGAATTAAAAGCATATCTAGAGATGACCTCATATATCATGCTTAACATCATTGCCAGCACTAGGAACCGATAACCCTTCATTAAATAGGTGTTGACAGCGGAGATGATTTTGACATACACTATTAACGTATACATAGAGAACTCGAACTTTGTATTTCCCCCCCAACTTTCTTGGCTGATATACAAGCGGAACTATCCTCCAACTTGCTGCGGGCGTTTAGGCAGTTTTCAAACATAAGCTGCTGTATGGATCATTCCACGATTTTGACACTCAATACGCTTATGGATCATATCTGGAGAGCCTTTGCCCTCCAGATATGACGCCATTCACAGTTATCTAGCCATAAATCGCTCCCTAACCTCGGTAGACTCTCTAAGGGGCTCACGGGTAGAGATGGTTTTCCCCATGCTTATGTACCCGGATAGTATAATTCCAACGCACCCTCGATTATCTCGACTACTTTAGCCGAATCTGGGCTCTCTGTCTTCAGCAAATCCAAGTGTTTTCTGGTCTCTGTAACCAGTGCTTTCACATCAGAGTCGGGTAAAGTAACGACTTTAAGCCCAAACTCTTCGGTCGCAACCGCAATAGCCCTCTTTTCTTGGTCAGCATAGAAACTTCTCATATAGATACCATTACTACGAGTTGCGTGCGTAAGAATACTCTGGAGATCGGCAGGGAGTGACTCCCATGTATTCATATTGATCGAATAAGCTGGTGACCATACCAGTTTGTAGTATGGCGTCATCAAGTATTTGGCCACTTCACAAAACCCCATATCATACATACACTTGGCGCCACCGAAGGCAACACCATCAAGAAGACCAGTGGCTAGGGAGGTATATAGATCGCTAGGGTCAACCGCAGTAGAAGAGACTCCATACCCCTGTAGTATCTCGGCTATAACTGCTAAGGCATTAGATGTTCTGCCTTTGAGATCAGCGAGGCAGGAGAAGTCTTCTGTCCATAAGAAAGTCCCGGTGTCATCAGGCAATACACCGATTAGATGAATGCCCCACGTATTCTTAAAAAGCTCGCGATAGGCCTCTTCAAGTCCCATCTGATAATGAATAGCCAAAAACTCATCGGCTGTATTCCATAGAAACGGGTAGCCTTCAACGGCGCAAGCTGGTATTGCACCTTCTTGTTGGACGGGATGGAAAAAACACATATCGAGTGTACCCATGGCTGTGGCCTCTGGTAGGTCGTTTAACGGAACCAGTTCACCATCAGAGAATACAGAGATGTCAATTCGCCCGCCACTCATACTCTCCACTATCTCACTGAAATTGTCAAAGAAGTGACCCTCGGCGGCACTAAAGGAATGTTGAAGTCTCCAGTGATACACCTCCTCAGTAGGTGGTACTGTAGCTGGCGTCGTTGTTGGAACCGGTGTCGGTGCAGCACAGGCTACCACAAGCGGCATTGTTATGATCAGGACTAGACAAAAGCTGCTAATTAATGTCAGTATTTTCTTTGTTGTCATTTTAACCTCTCTTCAACAAATTATTCTGTCAGGCAACTAATCAACTAGTCTGTTTTCTCACCTCCTTCTGGGCCTCTTCGCTTACATCATCTCAGTTACCCCATAAATTAGAGTTCCTTCCTAATCCGTTAAGTATTCGAGGCCTATTTCTTTCAAACGGTCTGGGCTAGGCTTAGCTGTCACTGTATCCCACTCCATTGCCTGGCAATAATCTCTTAGCATGGTTTTCTCATCTACCATGACTCCCTTATTAGGTCCTTCAGCTAGAGGAGGTATCCCTATAGTGCGCGGATGTGATTTCCATCGCAAAGGATTATGACCCTCTCTCAAGTTGAAGGCATGCCGAAGATTGGCAATACGTTCCCCGATAGTAAAACAATCATCGACAGAATAGTGCCAGCCTGTGACCGCAGAGAGAAAGTCGGGGAGATACTGATAGGGATAACATGCCATGGTGTAGAGGCAACTACCTGCAGCCTGTACTACATGCGTAAGGGTGACTTCTTTTTTCTTTCTTTCGCCTCGGCCACCATACTGAAATTGTTCCACCACAGGAAGATCCACGCCAATTATGGGCCAATTGTCGCCACCTTGGGTGTGCCTACCAGGAGTGGCGTCCATCTTATAAGTAACAGCCATGTCCGGGAGTTGACGGGGATCATGCATGGGTAATTCTTGTCCATTCATATGTATGGCAAACTGCTCAGATCCCTTACCTATCCTCCTAGCTGCCCTCATTACGCCATCAGCCAAAATATTGCCGAAACCTTCTCGGTTGATTATCTGTTCCAGTAGCTTAACCATGTGGGAATAGTTCCCCCATTTGAGATCAAGCCCACCAGTATCAGACGTAGTGATAATATCATTTTCATAGCATTCAATAGCAAAAGCGATAGCACAAGCCGCTGATATGCCATCCAAGCCTGCCCTATTAACAAGATCATTACATTTTATTATTGAGGGGAAATTGTTATTAAGGCAAAGCGAACCAAATGCACAGGCTATCTCATATTCCAGTTTGTGAGCTATGATGCCACTATATGGTCCATACCTGATCCCCATGAATCCGCCACAAGCTATATTGCAATGCCAACAAGCATACTTTTTGACTAGATAGTTGTCATGTAGCTCTTTATCACTATACTTCTCGTCTGCAATCTGAGGGAAATCGATATCTTGAACACCACCCCAGTTCTTAACTGGGGAACGTCCAGATAGTGCCAAAAAACGCAGGGCGCCGGTGCTGCCTAAGAAACGCATTGCTTTATACCAACCTCCGGCTTGGCTCAGATACCAACGACGCAATGCCAAAACCTGTGACTCATTCGCTAGTGGAACTCTAGTATTCCCTCTGACTACTATAGCTTTCAGCTTTTTGGAGCCCATAACCGCGCCTAAACCAGACCGGCCGACGGCTCTGCCTTTATCATTAATGATACAGGAAAAGCGAACCAACCTCTCACCAGCAGGACCAATACAGGCACAAACGATGTGCCTGCCCAACTCTTCTCTAAGAAGATCATCAGTTTCGTTAGTATCTTTGCCCCATAACCAAGATGCATCACATAATTGTGCCTTGCCATTATCAATGAATAGATATACAGGGATCTCAGAACTTCCCTCAATTAAAACACCATCAAATCCAGCAAATTTGAGGGTTGGCCCCCATGTGCCACCACTATTGCCATCCCCCCAAGTTTCTGTCAGGGGAGACTTAGCCATGACAGCGTAGCGACTCCCGCCCAATGCTGGGGTGCCGGTGAGAGGCCCGGTAAAGAAGCCTAGAATGTTTTCATGACCGAGCGATTCGCAGCCAGGCCTTATTCTCTCATACAGAAGTCCCGCACCAATTCCATAGCCACCCACCAGACTTTGACACAGCTCATCCTTGAGGCTCTCTTTGACGATTTTTCCCGTGGACAAATCCACCGTTAGAATCATACCCATGTATCCGCCTAACATAGCAGTCTACCTTTCTGATATGCTTTAGCTGATGTCCGCGATTATCGGTTTAAGAATATCTAGCGCTCGATCTACTTCTTCGGTCGTGCAAGTTAGTGGTGGGGTCAAACCAACTATTTCCCTATATGCCCGGACAAGGAGCCCTTTCTCCATGGCACGCTTCCCAACCTCAAAAATTACTTCTAGCTTAGGCTTAGCCTTGGTAGCCTTATCCGTAACTAGGTCAATTCCACAAAACAACCCTAGTCCGTGGACGTGACCGACATGTGGAAGCTCCATAAACTGCTGCATCCCGTCCAAGAGATATTTACCAACCCTAGCTGAATTCTCCACGAGTTTCTCCTTTTTATATATCTCCATGGCTTTAATGGCGACAGCACTACCAACTGGATGTCCACTGTAGGTATAGGCAATGGGGAGTATAGCTGAGGGGTCTGCTGCTATTGTTTCAAAAATCTCATCAGTAATCCCTGTTACTGAGAAAGGGAAATAAGCGCCGGTTATACCCTTAGCCATAGCCATAATGTCCGGTTTCACATCCCAATGCTCCATGGCAAACATCTTGCCAGTGCGTCCAAAGCCAGTCATTACCTCATCATCAATCAGTAATACGTTATGCTCTGTACATATTCTCCTCACCAACGGCCAGTATGTTGGTGGTGGTGGAATCTCACCACCTGAGCCTTGAACAGGTTCACCAATGAAGGCAGCTACAGTCTCCTCCCCTTCAATTTCGATCAATGTTTCTAGAAATCGGGCACACTTAGTGTCACAGCTGGGGTACTCCAATCCAAAGGGGCAACGATAGCAATAGTAATAAGGTACATGAATGAAGCCGGGCAGCAATGGCTCAGCTCCCATTACCAATGATGGACTCATGAGGTTTGTTGCATTGACTACTCCTAGCGACACGCCATGATAGGAGTTTTGTAGAGAAAGAATCTTATATTTACCTCTGCCCTTGCGGCGCCAATATAAGCGGGCGAACTTGAATGCAGAATCAACAGCGTCAGACCCACCAGAGGCGAAGAAGAAATGGTTTATTCCATTTGGCACCAACTGCTTCAGCTTCTTGGCACATTCAATGTTCGCCCTATTGGACATTCCGCTAAATGTCGGGAAATAACCAAGTTTGCCCATCTCAGCCATAGCCGCTTCAGCAAGCTCTTTGCGACCGTATCCTAAGTTTACACATGTCAAGCCAGCAACGAAGTCCATATATTCCTTACCATCAGTATCCATTAATATAAGACCCTTACCCTTATCAACAACCCACCCCGATGGCATCTTCATTATGCTTGCTGGATGCATTATGAGTTCACGGTCTGTTTTGACCAGTTCCTCTGTTTCATGTATGCTCATTTTGCCTGTCTCCTTTTCCCCATTTTACCAACACACAGCGCTACTCATTTCCATTCTCCAGAAAAGCCCGAAAATCCTTCGATTACATATAGTCCATATGAATACAAAGATCGTCCCGTCATGCTCATTGTGAATCTCTTGTTATAACGACAAAGTATGGTAACCTGATATCCACAATACCGCACTGCTTATCTTCTCTAAACATGGCCGTAATTACCCCATCTCGACGTGATATAGAGTCCTTGCGAATTGCTAGATGATGCCCTGAATGGATTCTGTTTCTCATTGTCTCTCGATATGCCTGTTTTACTTTCTAGCATTTTCACCGCCAAAGAGAAGACTTTAAACTGTAACTACCTCTCAAATTGCCCGGCAGGTCCATGTAAAACAACCATGTCTCCTCCTGTGGTTATCTCCACGTTCTGATGGTCTTATCCCTTTCGCTTGACTTACCTTCAGAAGTACTCTATACATGATTTTACAAGAGAAGTACTCGTATATAATTACTGTCCAATCGTATATCTTATGCACATTTAGAAGTAGACTAAGAAACTCTGTGAATCGTTATTCGCAATTACTAACATATACCAGCCATCTCAGGGCTGATATTTGTGATATACTTATATAATATAGCGTTTCATTACATTGTCAACCACCTTTAGAACTAGTACAAAAGATAGCTATGATATCATAAGTTGTGTTTATTTATTTACTTAATTATTAACATTCTTAAAAGAGACTGCTGAAAAAGGCTGATCTGCTCCCCAAAAAACTGGGCCAAAAGTGAGGGGATATTTTCAGGATGCTAAAATACATTCGAAGGGGGTATTGGCTTCATGAAAAGATCACACTTTACCTCAGAGCAGATCATGTTCGCACTAAGGCAAGCTGAATCGGGGACACCAGTAACCGAAGTCTGCCTGGAAGATGGGTATCGTCGAGCAGACTTTTTATCGCTGCTGGAAGAAGAAGTATATCGGCATGGGTATCGCTGAAGTCAAGCGGCTGAAAATACTGGAGGAGGAGAACAGGAAGCTAAAACAGCTCGTTGCTGACCTGATCCTGGATAAACATATGCTCCAAGATGTGTTACGAAAAAAAGGTTAAAGCCTGCTCAATTCCGGCAATATGGCCAGTGGCTGCAGGTGTGTTATGGGATAAGTGGACGGAGGGTGTGCCGGGTACTTCAGCACCCACGTTCGGTCTATGGTTATAAAAGCATAAGAGATGAGCAGGCGGCCTTGAGAATGAGGATTAAGGACATTGCCAAGGTGAGGGTCAGCTATGGCTATTGGCAAATACACGTAATGCTATTGAGAGAAGGATGGAAGGTGAATCACAAGAGGGTATATCAGCTTTATAAACTGGAAGGATTGATGATGCGACCCAAGAGACTCAGGCGGCATGTATCCGCCTGCGGACGAATGATAAGGGCTATCGCCACTTATCCGAATGGAAGCCGGTCAATGGATTTCATGAGCGATGCGCTTTACGATGGACAGAAAATCAAGCTCTTAACGTTAGTGGATAACTTTACTCGGGAGAGTCTGGCGATAGAGGTAGCTTGGCGCCTCGGTGGACATGGTGTCGTGGCAGCTTTAATGCAAGTAGTGGAGGAAAAGGGATTGCCGAAGTCGATTAGGATTGATAATGGGCCTGAATTCACTTCAAGGGTGCTGGACCAGTGGGCATATCTGAATGGGGTGGAACTGGATTTCATACATCCCGGCAAGCCGACGGACAATGCTTTAATTGAGGCGTTCAACGGACGTTTCAGAGAAGAATGTTTGAACGAGAGTTGGTTCCTGTTACTAGAGGATGCCAGGGAGAAGGTAGAGGAGTGGCGGCAATATTACAACCGGGAGAGGCCTCATGACTTGTTGGGTAATCTGCCACCGGTTGAATTTACAGGGGTACAAATGGCAAAATAGTTGGAAAAGTCTCCTAATAATTGGCCCTAAGGTAGGGGTAAGTCCAGACCACCTCAGAAATCGCAGTGCTTTTTGGACCAGTTTTTGGGGAGCCCCCCCCCCCGCAATAGATTTGCTGAGTCAATGATAACTTAGAATAGGGATTAGCTCCTGAGCAAATCATTGACTTTTTCTGCATTCATTATGATAAAATCTGTCTAATTATGTTTATTTTAATAACAGGACCTTTTAAAATGCACCTCGCTAGAATTGGACTGAGGAATAAACTATAGTTGGGTCACAGGGAATGGAGGAGTTGGTATGAATCAGAAGTTGTGGTCCAATAAAGATGAGGTATCAATTGTACTGGAGGTACTACGTGGAGATCGGGGGTACAGTGTCCGGAAGCCAAGCCATATGCAGAGTCCTTTTTGGGCAGTTACAAGACGGAGGAGTTATACCCCAATGAATACAACAGCTTGGCTGAGGCCAGGGTCGGGTAGGAAGGCTATCGTGTCTGGTATCGTAATAACAGGTTGCATCAAGCATTGTAGTAGAAAAGCCTGCGGGATTATGCTAAGATAACATTTCAGAGTAGACTATTGGTAGCCTGATTCGATCCAGTTTAAGGAGGTCCGCTGCAATTTGAAAGACACAAATAAAAAAATCAGAGTACTTATTGCAGATGATCATCCTTTAATATGCTTCGCCCTCAGAAAAATCTTCGAAGAGTATGACGATATTGAAGTCGTAGCTGAGGTTAGAAATGGTGAAGCAGCAGTTAAGGCTGCATTTGAGCTAAATCCAGATATCATGGTCATAGATATCACTATGCCAGTACTAAACGGTCTGGAAGCAACTAGGCAAATCAAGGCTAATAATCCTAGCGTACTGATACTAATTCTTACAGTTCATAGTGATATAGAGCATATTTTTGGGATATTCGAGGCAGGTGCTGATGGCTATATGACAAAAAGTGTATTGGGTCAAGATGTCATACACTCAATACGGGGGCTCATAGCTGGAGAGACGGTACTATCTCCTCAAATATTCAAACTAATCTTAGAACACGCAATCAGATATCCAATTAAACTAGCGATTCTTAATAAAACTGAACATCTTACTGCCCGAGAACAAGAGATTTTACTGTTAGCAGCAAAAGGTATGAGTAACCAAGAAATTGCTGAACGGTTAAGTCTACACACAAGTACAATAAAGAGCCATTTTGTAGGAATCTTCTCAAAGATGGATGCTGGGAGTCGTACTGAGGCCGTTCTCAAAGCATTAAGATGTGGTGTAATTACCCTTAGCGATCTCGAATAAGCGATTCCTTCGTGTTCATGGGATCAAAGACTGAAAGTGAATTGTCCCCAGTTTGTTGGATGGTAGGCTAATATGGCTTGTATCTCAACCGATCTGATAAAATGCCTATCGGAGATGTGTATGACAGATCGATTGACCTTAGGTATACCGAGACCGTGGGGCAGAGTGATTGCCATACCCAAATCTCTAATAACCCGAAGGGCAGAGTTCCACGGGCTTGCCCGTGGGTGAATGTAGCGATGGTGATATGAGGTGGTAGAATAGATGCATGGAAATCAGGTTATCTGGGCATGCATCATATCGGACGGAGT
>Ga0265594_1000104_pt1 | contig 69618 bp, 72 predicted proteins | sample saktaG_11_FD_190147 | JGI IMG/M metagenome (GOLD analysis project Ga0265594, IMG submission 190147) | Saline water microbial communities from Sakinaw Lake, British Columbia, Canada - sak_2011_5_24_80m | ecosystem: Environmental > Aquatic > Non-marine Saline and Alkaline > Saline ...
GAAATTTGAACCAAGGATTAAGCTGACCTGTTCTGCCTCTATTTGGTCCTTATTCTCACCGGGAAAGAGCACTTTCAGAACAACAAATAAATAATCCCCGTAATCCTCCATTTTGGGACGTTGATCCGTATTTAGGATGTCTTCTAATAAGAGAGGATGCAGGCCGAAGTGATTACCAAGCTTTTCTATAATCTCCACTTCGTGAAGACCATCTATGTTGATCCAGGTAACGGTTGGCTTGTCCTTGAAGGGAAAGCTTTCCTCGATGGTATTCGCTTCCTTCTCCTCAAACTGTGCCTCATCGTAGTCAATAATTCTAATTCGAACCTTTTCAGTTTTCCTTTCTCCTACATGAACGAGGGTACCAGGAGGAAGGCCCGCCTTGTGAGACCTCTTTTTGATCAATCTCCGTATCATGATTCGCCTCCTGAGCAATCTGCTGCAATATTATTTCGCTTTGACAAATATTACCTCTGAATATAGGTCTGGGCAGCAGTATGCGATAATAGTTCCTTCTGTTACATTCTGGCTTACTATTCGTAACTCGCTATTTTATCAGGTTTGGTGCTGGCTTAGATCAGGCCTATATCCATTCCTCTGGGAACAACTACGACACCTTTTTCTGAAATTGTGCAGCCTCTTCCCCTGTCAGCCTCCAAATCATATCCGATGTATGTGCCCGCCCGGATTTGAGCCTCCTTATCGATGATAGCATGCTTGATCTTCGCACCTGGCTCGACGACAACATCATCAAAAACAACCGAGTCCTCCACCAAAGCATCTTTCTCTACAATCACGCCTGGAGACAATATAGACCGCTGAACCAAGCCACCGCTAATGATGCAGCCGTCAGACACCATGGACTCAAGTGTCCTTCCTCCAATGATACACTTACTCGGAGGTAGCGATCTTTCATATGTCCTGAATATCCACTTCTCCCCATAGAGATTAAATATCGGATCCACACCTATGAGGTCCATGCTTGTCTCATAGTACGAATCTATTGAGCCTACGTCCCTCCAGTATGAGGAGTCACGAGTTCTCTCGACTAGGACCTTGTTTCTCCTTCCATTCTCCACCTGAATCACAAAATCCTCTATCTTGTTGTTCTTTGCAAAATCATAGACGAAGACTCCAGAACGCTTATTGGCTAATTTTGGAATAATGTCTCTACCAAAGTCATCCCCACCTTCCCGTAAGATTTGCGTCAGAACATTGGCATTGAAGACATAGATACCCATTGAAGCGAGGGCGGAGTCTTGATCTTGTGGAATTGGCTTTGGTTGCGCCGGCTTTTCTTCAAATCCGATTACCTTCGCATCCTGGCCCACCTCGAAGACTCCAAGGCTATGGGCAGCTTCCTCCTTTCTTACCCTGATAGCACATATTGTGAAATCTGCGTTCTGTGCCCTATGGTAAGCTAGCATCTGAGCATAGTTCATTTTATAAACGTGGTCACCAGAAAGAATCAGGACATGATCGAAGCTTTTACCTCGGAGAAGATCAGCATTCTGGCGTATAGCATCGGCTGTGCCCCTGTACCATTCTTCCCCGATCTTCTGTTGAGCAGGTATACAGTAGATGTACTCTCCTAATCCTGAACTCGATATGCCCCAGCCCTCTTGGATATGCTTCTGCAATGACCATGACCTGTACTGGATAAGAACATAGATCTGCCTTAGTCCCGAGTTGATGCAATTACTAAGCGGAAAATCAATGAGACGGAATTTACCTGCGAAAGGAATGGCAGGCTTTGATCGAAACCTGGTCAATGGTTGCAGTCTCTCACCTGCTCCCCCAGCCAGTATGATCGTTAGCACTCTGTCCATGCTCATCCGCCCAAGAGTCTGAAATGAGACCCGTATAGTTCTTCCTGTTTAAATTATAACTAAACTTGCTAGCAAAGGTAAAGCTAAAGTTGGCACAATACAAAACGTCCTTTAGCGGTCAACTTCACGTTTAAGGCACTGAACGAAACGCTAAAGCGTGGGAGGACCACCAAGATAGCCAATGCTAGAATTCATTTGCATGACGAGAAGGCGTGCAGCTAATAAAGACAAGTCGGAAAACATGGGTAAACGACGTAGTTGTAATTAAGGAGGTGCGTTATGGCTACGGAGGAATAAATAAGGGCTTTGGCGTACACAACCTGGGAACAATAGGGTTGGCCTGAGGGTAAGCAAGAGGAGCACTACTATCGTGCCGAGCAGATACTAGAGGAACAAGAAGCAACTAGTGGCATTGATTTTAAGCCGCCGCCACCAGTCATAAATCTGCCACCACTCTCAAGGAAAGGTAAAAGCCCTACTCGCCGCAAAAAAGCATAGAAGGAATTATCATACCGCTAATACTCATTTTTAACCCCAAGTTTGAGTCAAGAGAATGTCATGGACAGACCGGTAGGCAGTGAAGAAGTATTCACTGCCTACCACTAGTTTGGTAAACTTCCCTAGCCTACGGCAACGATTCTAAGGTTTTTACGATATTCAACGACCATACAGCCTGAAGGTCTCCCTCGGTAACCTCGTCATCGGAGATTGTAACATCAAGCCAGGCCTTTATTGAAGTAGCACCGTAAGCTGCCGTTTTTGGTATCGTCCTTGATACATCAAATGCCCCGGCGTCATTAACAGCGACCTTCTTGCCCAGAACGATATCCTCTTCGCCAATAGTAATGGTCAGGGTTACACTATCGTCCGGGTCAAAACCAGCTCCCTTAATCCAGACTTTTTGGTTCTTCTTTGCATCAACAGCAGCGAAATGACCATAGGTGCCATAGTCATCCAAATCCCAGGTGACAACTATCTGGCGGGTGGGTCCGGCTGGCCCCTGCGGGCCTTTCGAACCGGCTGGCCCCTGCAGCCCAGTCGATCCCTCTGGACCCTGTGGCCCGGCTGGCCCCTGTGGTCCGGCCGACCCCTGTGGTCCGGTTGCCCCCTGTGGTCCGACTGGCCCTTGAGATCCGGTACAGCCTGTGGCTGGAATCAGGACAAGACCCATGAGGCTAGCTATCAGCATGATTACTAAGCCCACACCCAGTACCTTGTTTATTTTCCCTTTTATGGACATTTATTTTTCCTCCTTTCTTTTGGAATTATTCCCTCGTCTCCTTCCCCCTTGGTATGTAACCAACAGCTGAGACGGTTTTTCTGTTGCTAGTGCTACATGATTTGATTAACATTCCTCTTTGCGGGTTCCATCCATCGTCATCACCTCCTTTTCTCAATAAGATTACTAAGTATGCCATAGGTGACCAAGCCTACCGGCCGGATGGCAACTAAGGTCGGAAACGGCCAGAATACCAAACTGGTGACACGCCTTCGTATGTCTAGAGCCACCCATCTGATACAAGCGGCCCCGATAGCAATGGCTAAAATCACTATCCCTGTCATCCTAAATTACTCCTTATAAGTTCAGCCTTGTCTTCTTGCCTAGGATGAATCGCTATCTCTAGCAGAAATATTACTAGAATATAGTTAAACAGTGGTTGAACAAAAGTTGAAAGACAGTTAAAATTTGTCTTTGTGGTGGCACTATGTCACTCTAGCAGACACAAGGTAAGGGGGTGTATAATCACATCGAGGTTCTCTTCTGGAAGCAAGAATTCTAAACGGGAGTAGCATGCCCAAAATATTAGTTATTGAAGACGAGCCAGACATCGCTGATTTTGTGAAGCGTGGGCTGGTTCTCAAGGGCTTTGAGGTTGAAGTAGCCCATACTGGCGATAAGGGGCTCGAGATTGCTCTTTCCAGCTTTCCTGACCTGGTGGTCCTTGATTTGATGCTTCCGGACGCAGATGGCATTGATATCTGCCGCGAGCTGAGAGCCAGCGGTGACATGGGTATAGTCATACTCACAGCACGGAGTGTGGTTGGTGAGCGCGTGCGAGGGCTTGAAGCCGGTGCCGACGATTATGTACCTAAGCCTTTTGCCTTTGAGGAGCTGGTGGCTCGCATCCGGGCGGTGCTTCGCCGACGATCTCAGCAAACAGAGGGTGTCATAAAAGTGGGCGACCTGGAGATCGAAATCGAGAAGCGGCAGGTGCGCCGAGGTAATCGGATGATAGAACTGACAAAGCGAGAATTTGAGCTTCTCAAGCTATTGGCACAGTATGCAGGCAGGCCTTTAAGGCGGGAGTTTATTGTTGAGCGCGTCTGGGGTTATGAATATGAAGGAGAGACGGATCCGGTGAAGGTATATATTAACTTCCTGAGACGGAAGCTGAACGCCAAGGGAGAGCAGGATTTGATACACGCGGTGCACGGCTTTGGGTATACCCTCAAGGAGAAAGGATGAGGATAAGCCTACGTGGACGGCTTTTCCTATGGTATGCCCTAGCGATACCAATTCTAGTTGTGGGTTTGGCATTTGCTGCCCAGCAAGTTATGGTGACAAGCCTGCGAGTTGAAATCGATGACCGTCTTCAGGAGCGCACTGAGGTCGTGACTGCAGCCATCGTTTCCAACCCTGGGACTAGCCGAGAAGACTATGAGGCTTTACTTGAGCAGCTTACCGAACAGCAACTTCCCTTTGTTCCTGCTGTTTTACGCATAAGTGACCCCCAGCGAAATGTCTTGGCGACTTTCGGTGATATACCCGACCCGATGGTGCCAATCATGAATCGCCAGTTGCTTTTGCCAGAGCTCATCGAAGGACGGTTTGAAACGATCAAGGTCAGAGGCCACGACACACTGCGACTGTACACTGTTGTAGTGCTTGATCCCTCTACTCTCAGAACCATTGCCTTAGTGCAGACCGGGGACAGTCTTGCACCGCTGGTTACAGCACAGAGAGAGTTATGGCAATACTCACTGGCTGTAGCCGTCGGGGGCAGCATTGCAGCACTGTTAATTGGACTGTTCATTATTCGGCGGGGTCTGCTTCCACTGGACACGATTATTAACCATGTGCGGGGGATAGGTAGCAGGGAATTCGGAGCCGGAATTCCAGAAGAACACCGACCTCCAGAACTACAGCAACTGGCAGATAGCGTTAATAACATGCTTCGGAGGCTTGACAAAGCATTCAAGACAAGGGAGGTCTTTATTGCTGGCGTGTCTCATGACCTCAAGACTCCACTTACCGTGCTCCAAGGAGAAATAGAAGTCATGCAGATGCAGCCCACTGTAGATGCTGAGACTAGAAAGAGCATAGAAAGGATGTCTAAGGAGATACGCCGACTGATTCGTATGACCAACAACTTACTAGTAAACGCACAACTGGAGGCGAACCCTACTCTAGTTCCTGGCGAGGTTAACCTTATTGAAGTAATGGAGGATGTTGAGAGAGACACTCGGATACTGGCTGAGAGGCTGGACCTCAAAGTCACGACATCTACCGTTGTTATTGTACCTGGGGACTATGACCTGCTCAAACAGATGCTGCTAAATGTCGTTGATAACGCCATGAAGTTTACTCCGAGGGGAGGTTCAATTGAGATAAGCCTGCGCCAAGAGGATGAGCATGCTGTTCTCAGAGTTACCGATACTGGGCGAGGCATACCGAAGGAACACCTGGCTCATGTAACAGAACCATTCTACAAAGCTGACCATACTCACAGGTCTGGGGGTACTGGTGTGGGGCTCGGGTTGGCCATCGTCAAACAGGTCGTCGGACTTCATGGTGGTCAACTAGACATACAAAGTCAGGAAGGCATCGGCACAACAGTGACAATATGCCTGCCCCTTTCGTCTCAGCATCAATAACACACTCTTTCCTGTCATCAAAATCCTTTGCCACTCTTTTAACCATCTTTTAACTTGTGTTCAACTATCATTTAACCATTGCCTGTTAGCATTAACTTAGATGTGGTAACTAGTAATAGAGCGACAGCTAAGGAGGTGCTGAAATGGGAACAGCCCTTATGGACAGAGGGTATTCGACGGCCAAGGTTTGGGGAGGGAAGAGTAGAACACCAGCCAAGAATTCGCCAGCACTGATGATCACTGAAGAAGATATCACACAGCTTCTTTTGGATTGGCGTAGTGTCCCCGTCTGGATAAAGGATCACGTGTCAACCAGGCAGCCGATACATCGTTATGAAGGTGAACTGCTGATTGAGGGTAAGACACTGGTATTTATCGGGCATGACATTAAGGAAGACAAGGATTTCTATCTGGAGATTCCACTTTCCAGCATTACCGATATTGGTCTCCGATTCAGCGAGCAACTCAAGGTTAGTATTGACCGAGCCTTTGGAATAGGGGGGCCGGTGCCATTTGTTGTTCAGTACCAGCATGACGGCAGGAGCGAGACATTGTACTTTAACACCAGTTTCAAGAGTTGCTTTGCTCACACGGAAGGGAATAACAGACATTGGTATGAGACGCTGTACGAAATCTTGACCAGGTACCGACATCAAAAGTTGCTGACTAAAGAAACCAGCCTCTAGCGACGGCGTAATGAGTTTGGAGGAGGATGAATGTATGGCTACGATGTCTCTTGAGGAAAAGAATACGACAGGCGCATCAGCGCAAATAATGCATATGGTAAGCGTCGTGGAACGAACTGAAGAAGTGTTTAAGCAGCAGTTTTGCCATCGATGCTTTAACCGCTACTTTTGTATCAAAGACTCAGAAACCATCAAAGTATGTAAACAGCTCGTGAATACCGGAACCTGGAGGGGTCATTTCCATAGGCAACAAGTCTACCAGAGAGACAACTAGATGCGGAGTGTAATACCAAGATGCTATCACTCTTAGATGATAGTACTAGCTCAAGGAATTTGGCCAGGTTTATAACCAAGAGGCTAATGATTCTATTTAACGTGTTTTTTACCATTCTCCTGATAGTGTTGCTTGATTACGGTGAAGACGACTTACGGCTCCACCCCGCTTTTATACAAGCAATACAGGCTTGGTGGGGATGGTGAAGGGAAACAGTTTTAACCAGCACAATTTTGGTCGATGTTGCTAATGGAGGTAGCTATGAAACTGAAGAGCTTTTTGTGTCTTGTAATTCTCGTGCTGGCGGTTCTTACTGGCTGCGACAACTCGGGTATACCAACGTCAGGTACCTATACATTTTCTTTTGAGCGGGACATGGAGGAGTGGGTAGCGAATGGCACTGATCTGGATAATCCGCCTGTAGAATGGTCTATTGAGCGCTCTAGCGATATTGCCAGTGATGATAAAACCGCAGTCAGGCTCTATTTAAACAATATGAACGACACAGGTAAAATCTGGATAGAGCGTATCTTTGATGGAGAGCCAGATCGTACTTATCAAGTACGCATAGAGTACGATTTCGCCAGTGCCGACTGGGGAGATATGAACCTGTGGACAATAATCACCAGCGTCAGCCCGCAGCCACTGGTACCCGGTCTTCTTTATCATGGTGATACCGGGAATAGTGCTCGGCCAGAGGATGGATTCGTGTGGCTACGTAAAAGTTATGATTTCAATGTTAAGTCAGGCCCAGACGGCAAGTTATACGTCTTGATCGGTGTCTGGGGAACGTGGGAGACCGCGAGGACGTACTATCTAGACAATGTAAGTATTTCTTTCACTACAAGATAATGAGGTCTGGGATGAGTGTCCTGGTCTATGAACTAATCGATACTACCAAGGGACAGATAGTTGAAGGGCTCTGCATTGTCTTCTAACTAGTTGTCTCCATTCTGCCTGCTATCAGAATCAAACCCGATTACAAAATTACAAATATTAACCATTTCTAAACTTTTGTTCAACCATTGTTAAACCAGTTCCTGCTAATATTTCTAATAAAGGAAGGAGGAGAAACGATGTTTGGTAAAGGTAAGATTAATATCTTGATTCCAAAGACCAGCTTTGCCCCTGGAGACATCATCTCCGGCGATGTTGCCTTGACACTAAAGAAACCAGTGAAAGCAAGGGGGGTAAGCATATCCTTAATCGGAGAGCAGAAGAATATGCGGGTTGGAGGCATGACGGGCAGTCAGAGTCAGGGGATGTCAACAACCACGAAGAATATTCGCATATATGACTTCAAGCAGCAGTTGGATGGCGAAAAGGAATACAGCCAGGGTGGCGGCTATCACTTCGAGATAAAGATACCGGCAGATATTCTGAGTGCGAAGCCACAGATACCGGAATTGGGAGGCAAGCTGGGACAGGGGTTAAAGATCGCACAAGCGGCGGCGGCTATGACGGGCGCAATCCCGTTTCAACAGACCAAGTGGTATCTGTTGGCCAAACTTGACATTCCTGGGGGATTAGATATCAAGAAAAAGGCTGACGTAACAATCGGATAAGCCTGCTTTCCGTATGGTCGTAGTACAGGAAGTTTATAAGAGATATGGCCTTTTTAGGTGGCGTTTTCAAAGCTAGAGGGCAGCGCTAATTTTATTCGGGAGGTGTTTTATGATTGCAGTTTACATCATTATCGGGGTTGTGGTAGTTCTTCTTATCATATTCATTATGACCTATAACGGTCTGGTCAGGCGGCGTAACCAGGTAAAGAACGCCTGGGCGCAGATTGATGTCCAGCTAAAACGGCGCTTTGACCTCATCCCCAACCTTATGGAAACCGTCAAGGGGTATATGAAACACGAGCGAGCAACCCTGGAAGCGGTGACTAACGCCCGTAACCTTGCCCAGCAGGCAACTTCATCTGGGGTTGGTGAACGAGCCAAGGCCGAGGGTGAGTTGAGTTCCGCTTTGTCTCGGCTCCTCGCCGTGGTGGAAAACTACCCCGACCTGAAAGCCAATCAGAACTTCCTGGCGCTTCAGGAAGAGCTCACCTCAACCGAGAACAAGATAAGCTTTTCAAGACAGTACTATAATGATTCAGTGTTGAGCTATAACAACCAGACGCAGATGTTCCCGTCTAATATGATAGCCAGCATGACCGGTTTTAAGGCCAGTGAGTTCTTTGAGGTTACGGCAGCCACTGAGAGAGAGGCACCAAAGGTCAGTTTTACCTAACCAGGGAGCGCTTGAGCTATGTGGGAACAAATCAGGTCCAATCAAATAAGGTCAGTGGTACTGGTAATTGGCATGGGAGCTTTACTGGTAGTTCTTGGCTATTTACTGGGTTTATACTTCTTTGGTAGTGCTATCGGAGGATTGATCATAGCTATAGCTATATGGTTAATCATGAGTCTTGTGGGCTACTTCCAGGGGGACAGCTTGCTTCTTACCATGTCAAAGGCAAAGAAAATCAGACGCGATGACCATCCCCGCCTGTACAATATAGTTGAGGAGATGAAGATTGCGTCCGGTCTGGAGAATATGCCCGACATATACATCATTGATGATCCGGCACTCAACGCCTTCGCCACCGGCAGAAATCCCAAACGGGCATCTGTTGCCATAACATCAGGACTGTTTGAGAAGCTTAACCGTGATGAGCTTCAGGGTGTCATTGCTCATGAGATATCTCATATCAGGAACCGGGATGTACTCCTCATGGCAATGTGCAGTGTCCTGTTGGGTACCATCGTTATCCTTGCCTGGTACGGCTCCCGTTTCATGATTTTTGGCAGCATGGGCGGTTCCAGAAGAAGGTCTTCATCGAGGGGTGGTGTAGCTCAAATAGTAGTCCTGGTAGCAGCACTTGTATTCATGATACTGGCACCGATTATGGCACGATTCGTTTATCTGGCTATCTCCCGGAAAAGGGAATACCTGGCTGACGCTTCAGCAGCCTTATACACCCGTTATCCTGAAGGGTTGGCCTCAGCCCTGGAAAAGCTTGGTGCATCGACCGGGCAGCTACAATCGGCTAATCAGGCCACGGCGCCCATGTATATCGTAAATCCTTTTCGCAAGGAAGGGATGAAAGCCAGCGACCTGTCCAGCACTCATCCGTCTATCTCGGAAAGGATACGTATTCTCCGTGCCATGTCCGGTGCCTCTTTTGGGGATTATGACCAGGCTTATCGCCAGGTTCATCAGGGTGGTAAAGGGATTATTCCCGTTGCTCCCGTCGGAGCTGCTCCTGTAGAAAAGGTGATACCCAAGACAAAGTAGAGAAACCTAAATAAATTTTAAGGAGGTGTAAAAATGAAAAGATGGGGTATCAGACGCGACTTGTGATGTGACGATAGAATCTGGAGGTAAGCCCAATGGGGTTAAAGTTACGTACGCTTTATATACTGCTTGGAGTCTCGATAGCGATATTGATTACCGGTATAATTCTTCTTATCGTTAATTATTTCTGATTCGAGTGTTTGAGGTAACCTGCCCCTGATAGTTGAAACAGGCAATCTTAGGTAGAACGCTTAAAAGACTTAAAAGAAAGGAGTTGATATTGAGATGAGACTACGATTAGGGTTGGCGCTATTACTAATATCCGTACTGGTATTTAGTGTTGCAGGATGTAGTAGCGGGGCGTCTGGTGTGAATCTGGTTGCTACCATGCATAACTGCGGTGGTAGCGGCAGTGGTGCCGGTGAGATCCCTACGGATTATGAGCTTAGTTTTGAGACTATTATCTGTAACCAGGGTAAGGAGACAGCCAGGGATGTAAAGGTATTCGTTAAACCATCAGCGACCAATCAGGGCTCACAGGAGATGGAAGTGGAGCCGAGCCAAAAGCAAAAGCCAGTAACCCTGGAAGCAGGTGAGTGTGAAACCTTCGTGGTTAACTGGGAATACAAATACACCGGTACTTCCAACGAGGAAGTTTACCAACTAATCAATCAATATACATTTCACGCCACCTGGACAGACAAGAACGGCAAACAGTTCACAGCTGTTCTCGGTGAAGGAGGCTCTCATTAAGCTCTTGATTGTATAGTAGTCAGGCTACTACATATTATTCGAACTGAGTTTGCAGTACCGTCTCATATTATCGAACTGACGGCTGACTGGAGAAATCTTGTCACAATTGGGCATATTGTTACTCGCCTTGGTAAAAATGGTTTGATTCGAACTACCGACCTTTGGGAGTATTGACAACGTCCCACTGGTTGATTAAAATACTCTTTAAATATTAAGAAAAGGAGTACGCAAATGATGGATTACAGCTCTGGCGTTTTCATAGGTTATATGACATTTAGTCTCGCATTGTATATCTGGATAGCACTATGCCTACATATCATAGCCAATAAGACAAATACGGCAAATCCCTGGTTGGCCTGGATACCCATTGCCAATATCTATCTTATGTGCAAAGTTGGTGGTAAACCGGGTTGGTGGACGATTCTTTTTTTTATTCCACTGGTAAACATAATTATCGGGATTATCGTCTGGATGGGTATAGCTGAAGCTCGCAATCGGCCATCTTGGCTGGGAGTACTTATGATAATTCCGGTTGTCAACTTTATAATACCTGGAGTATTAGCTTTTTCGAGTTGACCTAGTCCTGTCTGTGTTATCTGAGGTAACAAAGTATTCTGTTGAGCCAAGTAACAAACATCCGGTTTGTAAGGGCCCTCCTCTAGAAAGAACGACAGGTTCGTGGTCATGTCGACTCACAGATAGTTCGCGGTGGAACGAGCGATGAAGTGGGAAAGGAGACTTACCCTTATGATTTTAGTAGTTCTTCGTTGGCGAGCTACACCTTCTGGCCTTACGACTTCATTACTGCCTTCTTGATTCGTGTACTGTGAGTTGTCATCAAGAGTAGTTCCAGGCTATCGCATTGCTGTGAACTCAGAAACCTCCAAACTGAACTTCTTACCATCCGTTATACAGAGACCTTTCGGCGCCACGATAGAATATTTCAATTCATCTAGGTCGATTTCTTTAGGTATGATGTTAATCGTTGTTCTATCAGTTGGATAGATTACTCGCTCCCTTTTTTCAGGCTTTCGAATAAATGTAGCTTTCACCTTATCAAAGATCCACGTGTACCCTCTGACCCGAATAGCGTTTTCAGTGCAGGCTACCACCTCTCCAACAAAGTGGCGGCGCAACTCTTCTTCGAAATATCTTCGCTCCATGACGTGGATCTTTTCTTGAATCTCGATGATCATCATCCTTACCTCCATTGAGTCTCCTTAAGGCTAAATACATTGACAGTTGTCAGTTTAACTTGGCCATTTTAGAAAGGAGATACCCGTATGCATTATATTGGAATGGACTGCCATATGTCCACCCTGGATTTTGCCGTGGTGAATGAAGCTGGCCGGCTAGTGAAAGCTCATAGCATTGCCACCAGTGTTAACGGTTTCATGGAATTTGTGAAAACGGTGCCGCCACCCCGGACAATCTATATGGAGGAGGGTACCCTGGCTGCTTGGGCACTGGAAACCTGCGCCCGCTTTAGAGAGAAGCTTGTGATTACCGATGCCAAGAATAACCATTGGATAGGCTCTTCCGGGCAAAAGGATGATTCAATTGATGCTCTAAAGCTGGCCCAATTAGCCCGGGGAGGTTATATCAAAGAGATTCATCATCCGGTTGGCCAGCGGAGGCGGTTCAGGGAGTTGATGATAGCCTATCACGATACTGTCAGAAGTATCACTCGCATTAAAAACAAAAATCAAAGCCAGATTTAGACAGAATGGTACCCAATGTACTGGGACTACCGTTTATTCAGAGACCTACCGGGAAGAATGGAAGGGGAAATTACCCCGGGAGGCAACCCTGCTACTGATTCTGGACGGTCTCTGGCGTCAACTGGAGCAATCCGAGCAAACTGAAAAGGAGCTTCTGGCAGCTGCCAGAGCCCAGGCTAAACACTATCCTGAAATCAAGCATTTTGAAGCTATTCCATTCCCACTTGATTATTACCTGCATAACTTTGCATGAGCGCTCGCTCACAACCCAGAAATGAAAACTTCTTGCCCCACCCGTGCGACTATGCCATGCTACGTGGAAATATCGTAGAAGGAGGGAGCATGGCAACGAAAGTCCGAGAAGTCGCCTATGTAGGTCTGGAAGCCGTGTCGGAGTATTGTTGTGGTCTGGATGTTCATAAGAAGCGGATCACCGCCTGTCTTCTAGTTGGTCCTGTGGATCAACCTCCGAAGGAATTATTATCTGCCTTCACTACCACTACCAAGGGTTTAACCGCACCCCGTGATTGGCTGGCAAGTTACGATTGTACCCATGTCGCTATGGAGAGTACCGGTATCTTCTGGCGTCCAGTCTTTAATATTTTAGAGGGTAGCGTAACCATTCTTTTGGCCAATGCCCGACATATGAAACAATTACCGGGACGTAAGACGGATATTAACGATTCCCAGTGGATCGCTCGGTTATTACGTTGGGGATTACTCAAGCCCAGTTTGATTCCTCTCAAACCCATCCGGGAGTTACGCGAGATGTGCCGCTATCGCAAGAAGTTGACTCAGGAGGTTGGAGCCGAAAAGAACCGGGTGCACAAGACCTTGGAGGATGCCAATATTAAAATTGCGTCGGTAGCTACCGAGATTTTCGGGGTATCTGGCTTGGCCATGATGGATGCTCTTATAGCTGGCAATTTGAGTCCGCAGGAGACCGCTGAATTAGCTCGAGGCAGGATGAGGTCCAAGATACCCGAACTCGCGGAGGCTCTGGTGGGCAAGATAGAGGAGCACCATCGCTTGCTACTCCGGAAGCATCTGGACCACCTGTCTTATCTCCAGCAAGCAATTGCTGAGATGAACCGTCTCATTGAAAAAAAGATGCAGCCTTATCAATCTCAGGTAGACCTATTAAGAACCATTCCGGGAATAGATACCTTAGCAGCTCAGCAGACGTTTGTGGAAATGGGTGGAGATATCACCGTTTTCCCTTCGGAAGGTCACTTTGCCTCCTGGATAGGTATTTGTCCTGGTAACAATGAGAGTGGCGGTAAACAAAGAAAGGCAAAAGCACTCAAGGGAAACCGCTGGCTTTGCAGCCTTTTAGTGCAGTCGGCTCACTCAGTAGGGCGAACCAAAGGGACGTATGCCGGGGCCTTCTATCACCGGATAGCGCGACGCCGGGGAAACAAGCGGGCTGCAGTCGCTACCGGTCATTACTTGGCCAAGTGCATCTATCATATTTTGCAGGATGGGAAGCCTTATCAGGATTTGGGAGCGAACCATTTTAATAGGCGCGGCAATGATGCTTTAAAGAAACAACTGCTGAGCCGACTGGAACGGCTAGGATACCAGGTGGAGCTTACACCTCAACTAGCCACTGTGAATTGAATCTGGGCGCCACACTCAATAATAGCCAGAGAAGAGCAATGAGGTCGTTGCTATTGGGGGCTTGCCCTCGCTGCATAACTTGACCCGGTGACGATGATGGACAACACTGTGTCACCTTCTTAATCTTAGAAGCGTACGTTGAGGAATATGTCTTTTTGCCCCGTCACCCTCTGTCCCTGGCTGTATATAATTTTGCTTTGCCGAGCTTGAGTTAATGCTCGGTTAAATACAGTGTTGCCTTTTTCGTTTGGTCCCCTCATCCCTGGTTTTCTGAGGAATAGCACGTTTATCACCCTTCCCCAAGGGCTGGGGAAGGAAATGAAAAACAAAAAGAAAGCCTCCCAAAACGGGAGGCCTAAGTCGAAGGTTTTAGTAGAAAGCTTCTAAAGAGTCGACACTGGAAGATAATCATATTTCACGAAAAGATGTAATGAGAGTGCCGAAAAAGTGGTTCAGGACACTTCTTGCTGAGGTTTGAAGTGTTCCCCCAGCCTCGAAAGTCCCTGGGAAATAGACGATTTAGGGAGTTAATTAAGACTTTTTCGGCACTCTCATCTTGTGACATTTAGTTCAGACGAGAGAAGGACTTTCTCACTCCTAAGTGCATATCGACATCCCGATGTTCATTACTTGCACTCAATAATAGAATGTGCCAAACTTGGATACGCAGTATTAGCTCAAGAGGAGGTAAATTCGATGATAGAAGTAAACAAGACCTATGATTTGTTGCCAGGAATAGAGCGACAGGCGTACGCACAGGTTGCCCAGAAGGGAATCAAAATGATGCTGCAGGCTACTGGAATCGTTGAACTTCGAGCTAACCGTAACTTATTAGGGTCACCACAAGTGCGCTTAACTACTATATGGGATACACTGGCTGATTGGTCAAAGTTTGCTGAGAGTGCAGAAAGACAGGCTATTGAATCTGAGCTGCTTACTTTCACAACCAATATCAACGTTGAGCTATGGGGGCTGTCACAAATTGTGCCTGAGCCTCTCAGACCTAACAAGTAAAACTGCAAATAATAGTTATTAAGTAGAATGGCTTTCATTTAGCATTATTATTTCTGTATCTGGGGTATAATACTCAGTAACTCTTTCCCACTTGGTCACTCATAAGTACAGGAAATCAAACATCCTAATACTGGCTCAGTATTGAGTAGCTAATTTCTTGATAAGCAACTTAATGGGAGTATTACTGCTCCTATGCTCGGTTTAACAAAAAAGTATGTTGTGACTTCTGAAGAACTGAGAAAGGGTCAACAGACTCTGCCGGACCCAGCTAATCAAGTTTCTTGGTGTGGCTAAGGCCAATTTCTGGATATAACGTGAATAGAGGATTGGACCAAAGCTCTTCTCCGGCATCTCTACCTTTCTCAGTGAGACGATAGTAGACTCGGCCCGGAGCTGGAGGGTAGTTATCTTGAATGGCCGACGGCTCGTTTTCGTTGCTGACTTCCACCCATCCGAGTCGCTTAAGCACCCCAAAGTACATCAGGAATGAGTGGTATCGCATGTGGGTGAACTTACGGGATACCCTTCTCAGCTCCTGCTGGTATATTTTCTCCGCCATCTCCTCGGTAACATCGGTTCCGCCAACCACCATACGACTGATAACCCTCTCGGCGTGTTCTCGGGCAGTTGCCCTTGCCAGGGCCTCTTTATACTCGTAGTTTATGTCGGCCTGTGGAGCACCTCTGTCAGGGTCAATTCTCTTTGACCCTTCGGGACTTTTACCGATAAGAAATTCTCGGATAAACCATCCGCAGCCGAAGGGACGTAGAAAACCACCCCTATTTGGTCTAAGATCCATCCGGCTTTACCTCTTTCTTCCACAGTTTGTCATACCAGTCTTTTAACTCCTCACCGGCCACCTTCCTGTATTTAGCAGTGGTATTGAAGGAAACATGTCCTAAATGTTCCTGAAGGAGTCTAAGTCCATCGCCGGAATCATCGAGTTTTACGGCATGGGTAGCAAATGCGTCTCTTAGTCTGTGAGGACTAACGTTATGCATCCTTCCGGTCTCAGGGTTAATCAGCTTGGGTAACCTGGCTCTCTGAGCACATTCTTTAACAATTTGCCAGGCGCGATGCCGGTTGATGCCAAATATGAGCATCTTCCCTTCTTGTTTCACTGGACCTCCCCGTTTAATGTAATCCCTCAACATCTCCAAAGTATCGCTGTCTAAGGGTAGCGTTTTCACTCTACGGTGTTCTTGCTCCCTGGCAACGACTTCCTTTACCGTCGCGCCGCACTTGGGACAGAAGGCGTGACTCTTCCCTAACATGGCGCCACATTGAGGGCAGGCAAGCTTAGTGCGTAACTTCAGATGCTGGATAGTGACGGTGCCTTCACCGAAATCGATATCCTCTATACTCAGGGATAAAGCTTCTGAAATCCTGCAGCCAAGATGGAACAAAATCCTCACCAGCAACTTATCCCGCATATTAGTTGCCGCCCTCTCTATACTTTCAACATCGTCGGCTTCTAAATAGACTTTAGTCATCAACCTATCCCTTACTAATGAGGCACGGCGACTGGAATAATTATCTCCAGTTAACACAATCAGCGTGACCCCATCCATACTCACGCATATATGTTCTGATAGCCCTCTTTTCGTCGTCAGTAGTTACTTCTATCTCTTTGCCGCAAACACTACATGAATAGGTCACTAGGAAGATATTACAGGCTTCGTCGACTCCCTTTTCCCAGCCCTCCTCATAGGCTTGGTCACGTATTTCCTTTTCTTTTCTAATCTTCACCTCTAGAAGACCGACTCCTACATTGAGAACATCGGTGATGCTTTTTCCTTCAACCTGTTTGACCGCCTCTAGCCTGTCATAGAGCTCCCTGGAAACCCTAAAGCTTACTACTGGGTTAGCCTCCTCGTACTTTTGTCGAGACGGTGATTTTTTCCTCTTGTCACCCTCACCTTTTTTCATCTTTTTACCTCCGAAAGTGTATTTCGTGAATGGCTCGCCTCCCGTTTGTCGCCCGGCGTCTCGGTCTGGCCTAACATGCGTTCCAGAGCAATCTTCGGTACCAGCAAGCGCTTCCCGAGGCGGAGAACTGGTATCTGCCCGGAACGAGCCAATTCATAAGCGAGCCCTCTTGAGATGCCGAGCATCCTGGCTGTCTCGGGTATGCTGAAACACAACCTATCCTCGTTTTCCTTTGTTAGTTCTCTAACGTCAGCCAAGTCCCTCTCTCCCTCGCTTGCAGGGTTTTTCTGTTTTATGCCTTACCCCCTTGACAAGTAACGAACTATGTGTTATGATATTTTCGTGGTGTCTACGAACGTTCTATAAATATGTTCGTGACTATACTATCATAAATGTGAACTTTTGTCAATAGTTAAAGGAGATAACACTATGAAACGGTTTAAAACAGATGTTAAATTGTTCGTGCTAAATGAACGCTCTGAAGGGAAGGGGTGGAAGATAATCAAGGAGCGAATCAGGCAGAGATTTAACATTGAGCCACCAACGGTCAGGGCCATGCAGAAGTGGGAAATAAGACTGGACCGGACAGCGTTAAACGATGAGCTTATGAAGGACATCAAAGGTGAGATGCCTGTGATTGAGGCTGAGGCACAGTTACGCTTTGCCCAGGATCTACTCCCCACATTGTGGAAGGCAAGGGAAGCTGGGCAAGACATGGAGCTTGCCGGCTGGAAATGGCTCCTGTACTTTATCAATAACAGACTTGGCAACCAGGGATTTGATCGTCTGGTCAATGAGTACATGTCGGAGCGGAAGATATAGACCGTCAATCCCTGCATTTCATAACAGGAGGGAGAAAATGAGAGGCTCAATAATCAAAAGAGGTAAGAGTAGCTATACCGTAGTCCTTAACCTGGGGAATGACCCCACCACTGGCAAGCGTAAGCAACAGTGGGTCAGCGTTAAGGGCACTAAAAAAGAGGCTGAAAAGAGGCTCTCAGAGCTGCTTACCCAAATTGACACCGGCATGTTTATGAAGCCAGCTAAGACTACACTGGGGGAATTTCTTGAACGATGGCTAAAGGACTACGCCTGGCCTAACTTGGCTCCCCGGACTAGCGAAGGTTATGAAACTATTGTCAGGCAGCATCTTATACCTAAGCTGGGGAATATGACCTTAACACAGCTTAAGCCCGAACACCTGCAAAAGTATTATACGGAGATGCTGAGTAGCGGGCGCTGTGATAGTGCGGGCAGCTTGAGTGCCCAGACAGTAAGACACCATCATACTGCCTTACACAAAGCCCTACAAACTGCGGTAGAATGGGGACTATTAAGCCGCAATGTAGCCGACGCTGTTAAGCCACCTCGCGCCCAACGCCCAGAAATGAAGACATGGGACGAGGACGAGATAACCCGTTTCCTTGAGGCTGCCAAAGGCACGCCTTATTATGCGCTGTTCTACCTTGCGTTGTTTACCGGTATGCGGCGCTCCGAGATGTTAGCTTTGCGCTGGCAAGATGTGGACTTCATAATGACTCAAATTTACGTAAGTCGTGGCCTGCATCATCTGAGGGACGGCAACATTGTTTTCAGGTCACCCAAGACGGCTAAGGGAAGGCGCACGGTTGCCTTACCACCTTCAGCTATTCTATTGCTCAAAGAGCATTATGAGAAGCAGAAGTTAGAGCGGGCCATGCTAGGGATACCGTTAGCCGATGATGACCTGGTATTTGCTCAACTTAATGGCAGACCTCTTTTACCAGACACGGTAAGCCACGCCAGGTTTAAGCTCGTGAGACGCACAGGGCTTAAGAGTATTCGGTTACATGACGCCAAGCACAGCCATGCTTCAATCATGCTAAAGCAAGGCATACACCCTAAGATTGTTCAGGAGAGGTTAGGCCATTCTACTATAGCGGTAACCTTAGACACTTATTCACATGTTGCCCCTGGTCTTCAGCAAGCGGCAGCCAAACGCTTTGACGAGGCGTTCGTAACCAAGTATAATGAAACGGTCAGGGAAAAGGTTGGTTAGCAATCAGTTAGCAAAACGTGGTTATGTAAACATACCAAAAAGCTATAAAGGGCTAAATTAGCTTCAAACTGATTGATTAGGAGTGTAGCTCAGTTGGTAGAGCAGCGGTCTCCAAAACCGCAGGTCGGGGGTTCGAGCCCTCCCACTCCTGCCATTTTTCAAGTTTGATTTGCCGTTTTTGTAAACCCTCTGTATTGAGTAGATAACACCTTTTAGCCAGGGAATCATCCATAATCGGGAGATAAGAAGCTATTCAAAAAGGCAGTTCTCCTGGGGTGTCCATTTGGGTATGGTTAAGCTAGATAGTATTGCGCTGGATAGGCAAATAAGGAGACCCTTTGGGGAGAATGTAAATAGCCTAGTATTTCGCTATAACCGTACCTCTGAAGAGGAAGACCGTTTGAGACCAACCCACGTACCATTCTATCAGCCATCCAGAGAAGGCCGCTCTCTTTTCTGCAACCAGCCTTCCGGGTCTTCTAAATACTCCAATTCTTCGGCTGACATTATCCTATAGGTTTTCACTATCTGGGGCTCTGCAAGAAGTGCCGCGATTTGTCTTTCCAGCGCAATTCGTTGCTCTGACTTTTCCCATGCCTGCCAACATTCAAGGCTTTTCCAAGTACTTATTACTGTGATAGCATGGGTATCTTCGTTACCAACCAGAGTCTCGCCACTAATATAGCCCCGTTGTGCCATAGCTACTACTCTAATCTGTCGAATTAGACGAGATATATGCTCGGCTTTCTTCAATTTGCGTTCTATTATTACTCTTATCATCATCGTCCTCCTGCCACTAGAAACATAATTTACTGACACTTTAGTCAATAAGCTTATGGATGTCAATTGTTCGCAGATTAAATATAAATTTATTACCACTGGACAAACACCGGCATAACTACGTGGACGAAGCGTTGGTTTAACATTCCATCAAAATGTTGACGTACACAAGCCAATATTTAACCTTACCCTTTTATGTACTTGAAAGGCCTTCATTGTGATAAAATAAACCAGGGGGTAAATTTTGCTCTACATATTACTGGGTCAGGATGATTTCTCCTGTCATCAGGCACTTGAAAAAATAAAGGTGGGGATAGGTGACCAGACACTTCAGGTAACAAACACTACTACCCTTGCTGGTCAACAACTGACCCTAGACCAATTAAGAACCGTCTGTGAGACCGCCCCCTTTCTGGCTGAAAAACGCCTGGCTATTGTTAATGGATTGCTGGAACGCTTTGAGTCTAGGAGTAAAGCTAAAGGTCAAGGAAGAAAGCGTGCTGCCGACCAGCAAAACGAATATAAATTATTCAGTGCTTATATTACCCAGATACCTGATAGTACCATCTTAGTGCTAATAGATGGTCGGATAGGAAGCAATAACCCTCTGCTCAAGGAGCTTTCAGCAAAGGCGGAGGTAAAGTCATTCCCCTTGCTGAAAAATGATAGCCTGCGACAGTGGATTGGGTGCCGGGTGAAACAGGAGGGTGGTAGTATATCCACGGAGGCGGTGAACCTGTTGGCTCAGCTTATAGGTAGTGACCTGTGGGTTATGGCCAGTGAGATTAATAAACTGGTGTTATTTACCTCGGGGCGTCGTATTGAGGAAGAGGACGCTAAGCAGTTAACAAGCCGTGTGCAAGAGGCTAATGTCTTTGCTATGGTTGACGCTATCCTGGAGTCCAGAGTTGGTGTGGCCGAGCAGCTACTGCAGCGATTACTGGAGGATGGTGCCGCCCCCGCCTACTTGCTGGTAATGCTTTCTCGGCAGGTTCGTATGATAGTTCAGGCCAAGGAATTAAAAAGCCAGAGAAAATCTGAAGCCGAGATTCAGAACAAGCTGGGCTTGACCGCAGAGTTTGCTTTGCGTAAGGTGTTAGGGCAGGCTGACAGATATCCGATGAGGAAGATTATAGAAGTGTATCATAAACTCTTAGAGACCGACCTTTCTATCAAAACAGGAAAGTACGATGGCGAGCTTGCTTTTCATCTTCTGGTTACTGACCTATGCCAACGGCGCCGGCGATAGATAGTGCTCTCTAGATACTGATTCGTTGACAGCCAGCCTGTCTTACACTAGAATCATTATGTGATTATGACCAGTGATGAAATTCGAACGGTATTTTTGAGCTTCTTTGAGGGAAAAGGGCATAAAGTTATCCCTAGCTCATCTCTGATACCTCATGGTGATCCTACCTTATTGCTTACCAGTGCCGGTATGGTGCAGTTTAAACCCTATTTTTTAGGTGAGGTAGTACCTCCCAGCCCGCGTTTGGCATCGTGCCAGAAGTGTTTTCGCACCACGGATATTGAATCAGTAGGAGATACCAGCCATCTTACCTTCTTTGAGATGCTGGGGAACTTTAGTATCAGCGATTACTTTAAGCGGGAGGCTATTAGCTGGGGATGGGAGTTTGTTACTCAATACTTGGCAATCCCGCCGGAGCGTCTCTGGATAACTATCTTCCTCGATGACGACGAGTCTTTTCACATCTGGCGGGAAATAGGTGTCTCGGAGTCAAGGATATTAAGATTCGGTGAGAAAGATAATTACTGGGGGCCAGCCGGTGATTCCGGGCCCTGTGGCCCCTGTAGCGAAATACATTATGACTTTGGTGAAGAGTTTGGTTGTGGCAAGGCTTCCTGCTCCCCGAGTTGCAATTGCGGCCGCTTTTCCGAGATATGGAACCTGGTATTTACCCAGTATAATCAGGATAAAGAGGGAAGCAGAACCCCGTTACCCCGCCCTAACATTGATACCGGCATGGGCTTAGAAAGGGTTGCTGCCGTGATGCAGGGCAAGGCCTCCGTCTATGAGACTAATCTCTTCGTTCCCCTGCTGGAATGTATCTCCGGGCTGGCCGGGAAGAAATATGGCAAGGACAGTGATAACGATAATGCCATGCGCATCATAGCCGAGCATAGCCGTGCGATCGCTTTCCTCATTGCTGATGGTGTGCTGCCTAGTAACGAAGGCGCCGGTTATGTACTGCGACGGGTGCTGCGCCGTGCTGCCCTTTTTGGGCGAAGACTGGGGCTGGATAAACCATTCCTGGCGGAAATGGCTAAGATTACCATTGAGCAGATGAGCCATGTTTATCCTGAGCTGGCACAGCGGCATGATTTTATGCTGAAAGTTATCAAAGCCGAGGAAGCCAGATTTGAGGAGACTCTTAGTACCGGCTTGGAATTGGTGGATAATATTATGGAGAAAGCTACCACCCGGGTGAAGAAGAGAATCTCTGGTAAAGAAGCCTTCAAACTATATGATACTTATGGCTTTCCTGTAGAGCTGACCGCCGAGATTGCTGCTGGGAGTGACTTTACCGTAGACCTGGAAGGTTTTGGAAAGGAAATGGAGAAGCAGCGTGAAAGAAGCCGGGGGCTTGTTATCAAAACTTCACCTATATCTGTGGTTTCCTCTGTAGTACCTCCAAAGATTAGCACTGGTGAAAGTGGGGTCAAAGTTAAATTTGTTGGCTATCATAACCTCAGGGGAAAATCCGCTATTATCAATCTCTTGGTTGACAATAAATCTACGGAGGCAGTACAAGAATCTCAGGAAGCCAGCCTGATATTGGAGTCTACTCCGTTCTATGGGGAGATGGGGGGTCAGGTGGGTGACACCGGCCAGATAATAGGCCCATCAGGAAAGTTTGCGGTGACCAATACTATTCGGGCATTGGATATCATTGTTCACCAGGGACATGTTGCCGAGGGGAAGTTAGCGGTTGGTGATTCAGTAGAGGCGATAGTAGACGAAGAACGGCGGCTGGATATTACCCGTAATCATACGGCTACTCACTTACTTCAGTATGCCCTCCGTCAGGTGCTGGGTAAGCATGTTCAGCAAAGAGGTTCACTGGTTACCCCCGATCAATTTAGATTTGATTTTTCTCACCTGGCAGCGATGACGCCAGCAGAAATACTTGAGGTAGAGCATATCGTTAATAATAAAATACGCCGGAACCTGGAAGTCTATGATGAAGAGCTTTCATATAAAGAGGCTATTGCTGAAGGGGCCATAGCTCTATTTGATGAAAAATACGGCGACACGGTTCGTGTGCTGAAGATAGGCAAGTCAGCTATTAGCACTGAGCTATGCGGGGGCACCCATGTTAACTCAACCGGAGAGATAGGTTACCTTCATATTACTGGCGAAAGCAGCATCGGTGCCGGGTTAAGGCGCATTGAAGCCGTTACCGGCCGAGAAGCAGAAGCCTTTGTTGATAAGCGTCTATCGGATTTACGTAAGGCTGCCGAGTATCTGGAGGCTAAACCAGATAATATTTTGGATAAAATAACTGGCCTGATAGCTGAGTTGGACAAAGAACACAAGCACACTCTGGCTATGGAGAGAGAACTGGCTAAGAAAACAGCTGATTCTCTGCTGACTCAAACGGAAGTGGTAAACGGGGTAACGGTGTTATCTGCCAGAACGCCTTCTTTACGAGCAGAGGTTTTACGGGAGATGAGTGACCTGCTCAGGGATAAATTGAAGAGCGCCGTGGTAGTTTTGGGCACAGTCTATGAAGATAGGCCCATCTTCATAGCAGTAGTGACCCCGGACTTAGTTGCCAAAGGCTATAATGCTGGGGAAATAATAAAGCAAGTCGCCAAGGTGACCGGTGGTAGCGGTGGGGGTAAAGCCACCTTTGCCCAGGCTGGCGGCAAGGATAAGAACAAGTTAGATGAAGCCCTTCAATTGGTGAAGAGCCTAGTATAGCATCCAAGGCTGGAGAAAGATAAAACGCGTAGTTTGGGACTGGATGTTGGTGATAAGAGGATAGGGGTAGCGCTTAGCGACCCTGGTGGCATATTAGCCAGCCCGCTCACTATTATTGACCGCCGAGATGATAGGCTGGATATAGAGGCGATTACCAATATTATTACTCAGCATCAGGTTAAGCATATTATCGTTGGTCTCCCCCGCTCCATGGATGGCAGTATCGGCCAGCAAGCGCAGAAAGTACAAGCTTTCACCCAGACGTTATGCCAGCATACCGACGTTCCGATAGAGTTCCGTGATGAGCGGTTATCGACAGTATCGGCAAAGCGTTTGCTGCAAGCAGGTGGTAACAAAAAGGGCAACAAGAAGAAGAGAATCAGAGATGATGCTATAGCTGCCGCCATTATCTTGCAGGGTTACCTGGATGAGTACAGAGATTAGAGAAAAACCTCTAGTAATCATTTGATGCAGAAGTCGGTGTTTCATGGAAACTACAAGTCAACACAATAAGAATAGGCTATCCTATTTTGCGAGCAAGATATTCTCGTCCGAATCTATCACCGGAATAGTGCTGGCGGTTCTGGTCGGCGTTATCGCCGGGTTCGGTGCTATCGCTTTCCGGTGGTTGATTAACATTTTTCAATCCCTATTCTTTGGTGGTGGTGCCACTATACTTGGGTTTCTCGGGGAATACTATGTGGTCCTTTTACCAGCTGTTGGTGGGCTTCTGGTAGGTATTCTTATCTACTACGGGGCTCGGGAGGCTAAAGGGCACGGCGTTCCTGAGGTAATGGAGGCTGTAGCCGTTAGGGGTGGCCGCATACGACCTCGAGTAGCAATAATCAAATCTCTGGCCTCTTCATTATGCATTGGTAGTGGCGGCTCTGTTGGTCGTGAAGGACCCATTGTACAGATTGGTTCCGCTGCCGGCTCAGCCATCGGGCAGTGGTTTCGATTGTCTGACGATTGGATAAGAACTCTAGTTGCCTGTGGAGCTGCCGGTGGCATTTCGGCCACATTTAATGTTCCCATTGGTGGAATATTCTTTGCTCTTGAGGTAATCCTGGGACGATTCGTGACACCCAGGTTTGGTTTCGTTGTTATAAGTTCAGTGACGGCTCAAGTCATTTCACATATATTCTTAGGCGACCAACCGTCTTTTGACGTACCGTCTTACGCCATGATTAGCTACTGGGAATTTTTACCTTATGCCTTGCTCGGAGTTCTATCTGCACTGGTGGCCGCTGCCTTTATTCGCTTGCTCTACAAGAGTGAAGATTTATTTGATGCCTGGCACATTCCCGAGTACATTAAGCCGGCTATCGGTGGCATCGGGATAGGACTTATTGGCCTTTATTCCTATGATCTATTCGGTGTGGGTTATGGTTCCGTATACTGGATAAGCACCATGGGGGTTGACAGTGCCCTAGTGGGTAAGATAGCCCTCCATTCCCTTATTATCTTAGTTGTCCTGAAGCTGATTGCCACTTCGCTCACTATCGGTAGTGGTGGTAGTGGCGGGATTTTTGCCCCCTCTCTTTTTATCGGAGCAATGCTTGGCGGGGCTTTTGGAACTGCTGCTCATCAACTATTCCCATCATATATAGCTACTTCAGGTGCTTTTGCCCTGGTCGGTATGGCAGCAGTATTTGCTGGAGCCACCAGAGCCCCCATTACTGCTATTATCATGCTTTTTGAAATGACCATGGACTATAACATTATTCTACCCTTAATGATCACTGTAGTCATCAGCACACTAATTTCCCGGCGTCTAAGCCGTGAGACTATTTATACGCTTAAGTTAATGCGACGAGGCATAGATATTCGTCAGTTAGAACAAACCAGCCCATTAAGAAGAGTTGCCGTATCTCAGGTTATGACACGCAATTTCCCTACCGTTCTACCCCAGATGTCTGTCAGCGATCTGGTAACTAAATTACGCAGGACTGGCCACCACGGATTTCCGGTGGTAAGTGAACAGGGAGACCTTCTCGGAGTGGTCACACTGGCTGATGTTGAAGATGCGATGTCAACAATCAATCCTGAAGGTTTAACTGTTGGCGACATCGCTTCCAAATCAATAATCGTAGCTTACTCCGACCAGTACCTGCACGATGTTCTGGTTAAGTTGGGAGCTCGAGATATCGGCCGAATTCCGGTAGTCGATAGAAATAACCCCAAGCTTCTACTGGGAGTGTTAAGACGCCATGATATTACCAGAGCTTATATTAAAGCTGTGGGGCGTAAGCATCGAGGATAGAATAAAATGGACTTTCGTTTAATTCAGACCTGCCCCGGTAGTAAAGCCCGTGCCGGGGAATTGATTACACCGCATGGCACTGTGCCTACACCAGTATTCTCGCCGGTGGGTAGTCAGGCTACTGTCAAGACACTGATTCCCGAGGAACTTAAAGAAATCGGGGTGCCAATGATATTGGCGAATACCTATCATCTTTACCTTAGACCGGGTATGAGTGTGGTTGAGAAAATGGGTGGTTTACATAAATTCATGGCTTGGGACAGGCCTATCCTTACTGACAGCGGTGGCTACCAGGTGTTTAGCCTGGCGGCGCTACGGCGGGTCAGTGATGATGGCGTTTTGTTCCGTTCTCATATTGATGGCAGCGAGCATTTTCTTACCCCGGAGCTAGCTGTTCAGCTCCAGGAAACCCTTGGCGCCGATGTCATCATGACTCTCGATGAGTGCCCTGCCCATGACGATAATGTGGAAAAGGTGCAGGCAGCGATGACCAGAACCCACCAATGGGCAGAGAGGTGCCAGGCAGTTCAGCAACGCAGCGACCAGGCACTATTTGCTATTGTGCAGGGTGGTGTCTTCCCAGAACTTCGGCGCCAATCGGCTGAATATCTTACTTCGCTGGGTTTCCCCGGTTACGCTATCGGTGGCTTGAGCCTTGGTGAGCCAAAAGCAACAACGCTGGCTATGGTTGAGGAAACAGCAGCATTATTACCGGAGACCAATCCCAGATACCTGATGGGCGTAGGCTCCCCCGAAGACTTAGTGGAAGGTGTCGCCAGGGGAATCGATATATTTGATAGCGCCTTGCCTACCCGTGTTGCCCGTAATGGTGCTTTATTTACCTGGCAGGGCAGGCGTAATATCAGTAACGCAATCTATAAAAATATGGAGCAGCCCTTTGCTCCCGGCTGCGATTGCTATACCTGTCGCACTTTCTCGGCAGCCTATCTACATCACCTCTTTAATTGTAACGAACTACTGGGATATAGACTGGCTACTATTCACAATCTAAGCTTTATTCACAGTCTGGTGCAGAAAATGAGAAATGCCATCTTGGATGGCAGCTTTAGCTCTTTCAAAGATAGTTTCTGGGCAAGCTATCAGCCAACCAATGAGCGGACACGACTCGACCAGAAACGAAAGTGGTTAAAGTCACGTAGCTCAGGTCAGTAAAACCCCTTTAGAGGTTCTCATCACTAACTTGCTCAACCCGTACTCCCTTAGAGGTAACCCAGGTAAGTCCAGCTTCAATATCTTCGTCTGCACCAACAAGTTCCAGTATTACCCAGCCTCTTTCCTCGGTAACCTCAGCCTGAAGGATATTGGTTACGATGTTGAATTGCTGGCCCAGATTATAGATAATCGGGTCTCTGATTAATTCCTCGGGAAAGGTAAATATTACACGTCGTTTTGCCATATCTGGCCTCCTTCACCATACATCCTGATTTTGAACGCCGGCCTTATCCCCCACCAATCATGATTACCATATCAATCTCATCTCCATCCTTAACCGGCATAGTCATTACCTCTGGATAAGAGCTTTCCCGATTAATATAAATACTAACATAGTTCTGTAGTTTACCCTCCTTGTCAAAGAGCCCCAGTTCAATCCTGGGAAATTGCCTGACTAGGTCATTAAGGCATTGACCAACTGTATCACCACGGACTTCAACTATTGTATGGTCTTTAGTATGGTGACGCCACTCGTGGGGGATATTTATTCTTACACTCACTTCTTGTGCCTTTCTAGCCGACTACAATGCTCACAATTTGGGTCTTTCTTGATTTTAAATTCTGTGAATTTCATATCCAGCCCATCAAAAGTCAGTAACCTATTGGTTAGTAGTTCACCAATGCCTACAATGTATTTTATTACTTCCATTGCTTGAATACAGCCGATAATTGCCGGGGTAACTCCAATTACCGGAAACTTCTCCTGTGGGGTGATGCGACCCCGATAAACACATTTCAAGCAGGCTGTTTTATCGGGGATTATGGTCATTGCCCTGCCTTCAAAGCCATAGACGGCTCCATGAAAAAAGGGTATGTTCATCTCTAAAGCAGCCTTGTTTAGTATATACCTCGTTGGCAGGTTATCCATAGCATCAACTATTAAATCAGAGTCAGCCACAAGTTGAGAAACATTAACATCATTGATTGTTTCCTCTATAGCCTCTATTTTCACGCCTGCATTTATCTGCTTGAGTTTCTCTAAGGCAGAGTCAATCTTTTTCTTACCTATGTCCTTGTCCCAGTGTAAAATTTGCCTGTTTAGATTACTAAGTTCAACTCTATCGTGGTCAACTATTCGTATCAGCTCCACTCCGGCTACTGCCAGGTGCAAAGCTATAGTAGAGCCAAGCCCGCCAGCACCAGCAATAAATACCTTGGCTCGCTTAAGCTTTTCTTGCCCTTCCTCTCCAAACCCCTCAATCATTATTTGTCTATCATACCTTTCAAATTCATCTGTGGTCAGCATACAATCACCTCCAGCCTCTGCCTAAATCCCCGTTTTATTGACTATTATACAAGCGCTGGCTGATAAGTTTGGCTTCACTAATGATACCCTCAATGATTTCCCCTACACTAGGTATGTCATGTATTAACCCTATAATCTGACCGCAGGCCATAACGGCATCTTCAACATCACCTTTCTCTAACGCTTGTTTTGTCCGCAATCCATTTATCAGAGGCACCAGCTCTTCAAGTGTAGCCCCTTTCTCCTCCATCTCCAGTACGCTCTGAGCGAAATCTGATTTTATTACCCTGGCAGCATTTCTTATAGAGCGCTGAATTATCAGGGTATCCGTTTCTCTGGCTTGCAGTAACCATTCTTGAATTTTAGGGTGTAAAGCACATTCCTGGCTGGCCATAAAGCGAGTTCCCATAAGTACACCCTCAGCCCCCAAGGCTAGAGCAGCAACAAAACCTCTGGCATCTCCAAAGCCCCCGGCAGCGATAACCGGGATCTTTACCGAATCCAACACTGCTGGAATAAGAACCATGGAGCCTATATCATAGATACCAGGGTGTCCTCCACCTTCAAAGCCGAAGATAGTTACTGCATCCACTCCTACTCGCTCGGCTTTTCTCGCATCACTTACCCGTGTACATTTATGCATCACCGTTACCTTGGCATCCTTGAGTAGCTTCATATACGGCTCCGGGCTTCGCCCAGAGGTCTCAATAATATTCACCCCTTCCTCAATGGTAGCGTTAATATATTCTTCATAGTTTACCGGACGCTTGGTTGGTATCAAGGTAACATTTACAGCGAAGGGCTTACTAGTCATACCCTTTGTCTTTTTAATCTCCTGCCGAAGTTCTTTTACTGTAGGAAAAGTGAGTGCCGCCATAACTCCTAACCCCCCAGCATTGGAAACGGCCGCTACCAACTCAGCTCTGGATAACCACTGCATTGCCCCTTGGATAATAGGGTATTTTATGCCTAAATTTCGGGTAACCCTGGTCTGAAACATAGGGTAGCCTCCTTATACTACTCGGAAATCTGACAGATTTTCACCTCTCCACAGAGTCCCATTTTATCATCTTTGATAATAACGATTCCCCTCAGCCCCTCAATACTTTTAGCCATCTCAATACCATTGGGGATGTCATCAGGCTGGGCAATCAGGTTGCCGATAGCAGTAGCCGCAGCATCTGCCAAGGTGGCTGATGGGGAAAGTACTATAACCGCATCAGCCCTCCCGTAACTCAGTGAATGTCCTACCGTTCCTGAAGAAGTGCAAATGCCAAGTGGTGTGTCCTCCCCATTGATTTCCATACCAATCCGGCCGGTTAAGGGCGATTTGCCGGCATAAATCCCAATCATTCTCTTTTTTAGACTCTTCAGAAATATGTCGCCTCCGTTTTCTACAATTACTTCTGGTGAAAAGGCTAATAAATCATTCCCGACAAATTCAGCTATGGCTCCAGCCACGGCTGCCATGGGCCCAACTCTGACCCGGCCTGTTGACCTTGCCATCTCCTTGACAATATGTGGAGCATCCTCTCCAACAGTGATAGGTTCAAGGGAAGTGAGAAAGGCAGGGTTTCGCGCAATGTACTCTTCGAGTATATTGCGATATTTTAGTACCAATTTGTGGGCTTTCCTGTAGAGATCGCTTGAGGCACGGATATATAGATCCGTCTCCTTTACCATTACATTAAAAGAGATTAAGTCACTATACTTAACCCAGTGGCGATAGGTTCTTGGCTGATAAATTGTGTCCACAATGATAAATCCTTGGCTTAAACTCGCTAAGCCAGTGACAAGATACTTGAGGCTCAGAAATGATTAGAAATGCACTTCCATTGCTCTTGGTGGACAAGCCTTAATGCATATCCCACAAGCCACACATTTTTCATGATCAAAACTGATAAGCCTAGTGGCATGGTCAAGCCTAAAAGCTCCGGTGGGGCAAATAGTCACACAAGCACCGCAGTGCGTGCACCTTTCTTCATTACGGGTAACATCCTGGCTCAGCGCTTGAATTCTCACTCCGTTTTTGGTGAGGTACTTGATACCTTTATCGTAGTTTTCTTGCTCACCGCTCAACGCCAGAATCATCAAACCTTCATCTTCAGGGGTAATTAAAGCCTTGAGAATATTAAACTCAAGGTCATAATCCTTGATTAGTCGGTATATTATTGGCCGGTCTCCCATACGCCTGGGGAAATGTAAAACTATTCTTTTTGAAACAACCATGGCTATCACCTCTTTGTCGGCTTAATCTTTTACCGGGCGTTCTTTTAGTGGCTTGAAGTTTACACCTGATTCTACGTCAGGAAGGGGTGCCACTGGTTCAGTTAGCTGGAATCTGCTGCTTATTATCCAATCCTTTAGTGTAGTGGCAATTTCCACTGCTCTTGGGTAGCTGGATAGAGAAGCAGTGGGCACCTCTTTGCCCTGGATGACTACCCGGCCGCTCTTGAGTTGCCCATAGCTAACTTCACCCAATGCGCCTGCTTTCAGATTCTGGTAAGGGCCACCATAATCTATGACAGCAGCCAATATTTCATCATCAGTAACAGTGGTGTATGTCAGGATTTCTTCAGAAAGTATGGGAATAGGTACACCAATGCCCACTGTGATAGTGCAGCCATAGCCTAACATACTTGTTCCTACCAACCACCGCGGCTCCATCTGTTTCAGATCACCGATTACCGCCAAGGTACCGGCGCTTTCCCTTGGCACCCCGTTTTCAGAACGGGGTACATTGGGATTATGCTGAGTGCCATGCCAGGCAACATAGCCTATGCCACCCCCCAGGAATATCCTGGTGCCGATACCGATAGTCTTATAATAGGGGTCATTAAGTAATGGAGATAACTGTCCAGCAGTAGCATAGTTTATATTACCCAGGTTGGGCTTTAAGACCCCCATATAGGTGTAGATTATCTTGTTCGAAGCGTTGGCCGCCACATTATAGTTTTGGTAAGCATTTCGTATATTAAAGAGTACTGCCTCATTAAGGTCTTTGATATTAATCCAGGTTTCCAGCTTTTTCCTGGGGTAGCAATCTGTGCCGTAGGCGGTAGCTGATAGTCTGATGTCCCTGCCGGCGACAAGCTCTTCAATTACGTGTCCTCCACCATAGTTAAATTCGCCGGGATGGACTCTATTCCTGGGGTCATCGTCGGGCAGGGCATTAGCCCCAATGAACAGGTCAGCAGCAGCAAGTCCGGTATAAGCCGGGACATCGTTTAGGTAAGCCCTACCACCACCAAGCTTTGTTCGTGGCTTGGAGTGTCCGATGTTAAAATAGGCTCCAGAGGAACACATTGGCCCAAAAGTACCGGTTGTAACCACATCCACTTCCTGAGCAGCTTGCTTGGTGCCTTTTTCTTTAACTAGGTCTATTATTTCTTCGGCAGTCACTACTACCGCTTTGCCCTCTCGAATCTTCTCATTTATTTCCGCTATCGTTTTTGTCATGTTCAGCCTCCAATATAAAGATGATAATACCTGGACACTTTGTCTGTCAATTTATAATGTCTGCTATTATTTAGAAACTTATCCAGGACCACAGGTTGAAGAAGGCTCCTCTTATAAGCTATAATCAGCTATGGTACTTTTGAAGCTGTTGGGTTAGGAGGCGATTGTGCTCAAAAGCCATAACTGTGGTGAGCTGAACAAAAAATATATTGGGACCAGGGTGACTCTGGCTGGCTGGATAGACCGGCGCCGTGACCATGGAGGATTGATATTTATTGATCTGCGAGATAGAGAGGGCGTAGTCCAGGTGGTATTCAACCCGGAAATATCGAAGCAATGTCATGAGATAGCCAGTGAGATACGTAATGAATATGTAGTTATGGCTAGTGGTGAAGTAGCCCCTCGTCCATCTGGAACAGAGAACAAAAAACTTGCCACCGGCGAAATTGAGGTTATCGCTGATAATGTAGTTATACTTAACCCGTCAAAGACCCCGCCTTTTTACATTAATGAAGATGTTGAGGTAGATGAGAGCCTCCGTCTCAAATATCGCTATCTGGATCTCAGGCGGCCTCGGATGAAAGAAAATCTACTCCTCCGCCACCAAACAGTGAAATTCATCCGCGATTTCCTGGATGACAAGGGATTCATTGATGTGGAAACGCCCATATTAATCAAGAGTACTCCCGAGGGAGCTCGTGATTATTTGGTACCTAGCCGTGTTCACCCCGGTAAGTTCTATGCTCTACCTCAGTCTCCGCAACAGCTTAAGCAGTTGTTAATGGTGGCTGGCATAGAGAAGTACTATCAAATTGCCAAGTGCTTTCGTGATGAGGATACCCGTACCGACCGTCAACCCGAATTTACTCAGCTTGATCTGGAAATGAGCTTTATTGATAAAGAGGACATCCTCAACCTCATCGAAGAGCTTTTTACCTCTATGGTAAAAAGGGTTAAACCTGAGTGTAGTTTGATAAAGCCCTTCCCTCGGCTCAGTTATACTGAAGCGATGGAACGCTATGGTACCGATAAACCTGATTTACGCTTTGGTCTGGAAATAAGAGACTTGTCAGATATTGCTGGTGAGACTGAATTTTCTGTTTTTCGTTCAGTTATTGCCGAAGGGGGTAAGGTAAAGGGTATCTGTGCCCCCGGGTGTGGGGGCTATACCCGGCATCAGGTTGATGAGCTAAATCGGCTAGCGCAGGGGTTTGGAGCTAAAGGCTTGGCCACTATCGCTCTGAGCGCTTCGTCTGATAGCTTGGATGACCTGACACTGGAAACGGTAAAATCGGTAGTGGCGAAATATATGACCCTGGACCAGATTAAAGATATGGCAAGACGCCTGGAGGCTAAGCCGGGTGATATGTTACTCATAGTTGCTGGCAAACCAGATTTGGTGAGCGCGGTGCTGGGTGAATTACGGCAGGAAATGGGGCGCCGGCTAAAATTAGCTAAACCTGACTACTTTGCTTTTGCTTATGTTCTGGATTTCCCGTTACTGAGACGAGGCGAACAGGCAGGGCGGTGGGAGTCAGAGCATCATCCCTTTACAGCACCCTGGGATGAAGATATAACTTTACTGGATACTAATCCTGGAAAAGTGCGTGGCAAGCATTATGACTTTGTGTGTAACGGGTATGAAATAGGCGGCGGCAGTATCAGGATTCACACTGCCGAGCTTCAGAGGAAGGTGTTTAGACTGCTGGGTTATAGTGATGAAGAGATTGATGACCAGTTCGGGCATATGCTCGAGGCGTTTGAATATGGCTCTCCTCCCCATGGCGGCATAGCTCTAGGTATTGACCGTATTGTAATGCTGCTGGCTGGGGAGGAAACCATCAGAGAGGTAATCGCCTTCCCCAAAAACCAGAATGCGGTTGATTTAACGGTTGACGCTCCGTCCTCGGTTACCGAAGGACAGCTTACTGAATTACACCTGCGCTTACAGGAAGAATAGTCTGAACGTTAAGGAAAACCCGAAAGGGGGCAAACTGTGGGACAGAAAGATATAATAATTGAGAAAAAAGGGGAAATTGGCTTTCTCATCATGAACCACCCGGAAACGGGCAATCTGTTTAATGAGGGATTATTTAATGGGGTCGCCCAAACTCTGGAAGAATTAAATGCGGATGATGAGTTAAGGTTAATCATCGTAAAAGGAGCCGGGGATAACTTTTGTCTGGGGGGTGATGTTGGCCGTATCGTAGCACTAGAGGGATTAGAAACGAGCAGGTTCTTCCGTGGTCTCATCAAAATGTACAAGGCCTTTCACCGAGTGGACAAGGTGACCATTGCTATGGTTCATGGTTATGCCACTGCCGCTGGCTTTGGTGTTGCTTTATCCTGCGACCTTATTGTCGCCTCTGAGGACGCACACTTTGGAGCCACAGCAATAAATGTCGGGCTTTGCTGTTTGAATGCCATGGGGGTACAGCTACCCCGGATTGTAGGTAGTAAGAAAGCAATGGAGATGGGATTAACCGGGGATATAATTAGTGCCCGGGAAGCGGAGAGGTTAGGGATAGTAAATATTGTTGCCCCTAGAGAGGGACTGGAGCCAGCAACTATGGAATTGGCTCAGAAGATACTAAGTAAGAACCCGGTAGCGGTAGCTATAGGAAGAAGAAACTTCTACACAGTTGCCGACATGGAGTACGATAAAGGGTTGGAGCATAGTGCCGAAATGTGGGCCCTATTGGCGGCTACTGAAGAAGCCAAGGAGGGAATGAGAGCATTTTTGGAGAAGCGAAAACCCCGCTGGTAATAAACAGAGTAAGGGAAACTATCTTAGGGTAGAAAGTAAGCCCCAAAAGGCGTTTGATTTTATCAGTATTTTGGTGTGAGGATTACTGTGTATATGGAGGTAAGGTGAAAGTAACGAATGAGAAGACAGAGAACAGCCAGGTATTCCTGAGTGTCGAGATGGACGCAGCCGAGATGGAAGAGGCGTTGAAGAAATCCTATCACCGCCTGGTTAAGAAGGCTAATATACCCGGTTTTCGCAAGGGGAAGGCGCCGCGAGATGTGCTGGAGGGTTATTTAGGTAAAGAAAGTCTTATTGAGGATGCAATAAACAAAGTTGTTCCTGAAGCTTATGATAAAGCCATCAAAGAACAAGAAATAGAGGCTTTTGCGCAGCCGGATATTGAAATTACTCAAACTGATCCGGTAGTGTTTAAGGCAACAGTACCTTTGCGACCTACGGTTACAATCGGCGATTATCATAGTGTTAATCTTACTCCAGAACCAGTGGAAGTGACTGAAGATAAGGTTAATGCTGTCATAGATAGATTGCACCACCAGCAGGCTACATGGGAACCGGTAGAGCGGCCGGTGGCTTATGATGATTTGGCGGTATTGGATGTTGAGAGCAAGATCGAAGAAGAGCCCTTTTTAAACCGCGAAGGGTTTCAGTACTGGGTACGTCATGATTCCCTACTGCCGGTACCGGGGTTTGTCGAGCAGCTAGTGGAGATGCAGAAGGGCGAAGATAAGGAGTTCAAGCTTCAAATCCCTGCGGACTATGCTAAGAGCGAGCTGGCAGGTAAGGAACCCTGGTTTAAGGTGAAGGTTGTTGAAATTAAGGAGGAGAAACTCCCTGAGCTCAACGATGAGTTAGCCAAGCAGATGAATCCTGAGTTTGAGACGATAGCCGTAATGCGTGAGAAAATATCTGCCGAGCTGCAGAAGCAGGCTGAGGAAAAAGCGAAAGCAGAATTTGAAGAAAAGGTACTCCAGGAAGTGGTCAACCTTACTCAGGTGGAGTTCCCTCCCGTTTTAGTGGAAATGGAAATTGACCGATTGATTAATGAACAGGCAAGGCGATTACAAATGAGTGGTCATGGCCTAGAGGAATATCTTAGTAGTGTTAACAAAACTGTGGCAGAACTGCGGGAGGACTTAAAACCGCAAGCTACCCAGAGAATTACTAATTCTCTGGTGCTGGAGAAGGTTTCTGAAGAGGAAAAAGTTGAGGTTAGTGATGCTGATATAGATGCTGAGATTGAAGAGATGCTAAAGGATGCTGGCGAAAGTAAAGATGAATTGCAAAAATATCTCAATACGCCACAGTCCAAAGAATCAATCAAGCAAATGCTGACTACTCGAAAAACCATACAGCATCTGGTGGCAATAGCGAAGGAGCAATCGTGAAGTAGCCAAGATATCTAATCTTGGGTTATCATATAAACGGAGAGGAGGAACTACAATGAATAATCAACCGATGAATGTTATCCCTATGGTAATTGAAAGTGGAACCAGGGGAGAGAGGGCTTTTGATATATACTCGTTATTATTGAGAGAGCGTATCATAATGCTAGGCACGCCGATTAATGACCAAGTCGCTAATGTTATCGTTGCCCAGCTTCTCTATTTGGAGCGAGAGGACCCGGATAAGGATATCAGCCTCTATATTCACTGCCCTGGCGGTATCATTAGTTCCGGGCTGGCTATTTATGACACTATGCAACTCATACGTCCTGATGTGTCCACTATTTGTGTTGGGCTGGCAGCTAGTATGGGGACGATACTTCTTTCTGCTGGCGCCAAGGGGAAACGCTACGCTCTACCTAACGCTACTATCCATATGCACCAGGCATTTGGTGGTGCTCAGGGGCAAGCTGCCGATATAGAAATTGCCGCCCGCGAGATTATGCGAATTCAAGACATAATCAGGGGTATTTTAGTGAGTCACACCGGCCAATCAATGGAGAAGATAACTCATGATACCGACCGTGACTTTTACCTCAATCCTCAGCAGGCAGTAGAGTACGGGATTGTAGATGAAATCCTGAGCAAACCGTCAGAGGACACAACTAAAGCCGACAAAAAATAGTTATAGTTGCGTGGCATAAAGCTCTTGATAGCGTTGCGCTAGTTGGGTAAGGGTAGGCAATCCCTCTCTTGCCCCTGTTTTGCTAACGGATAACTGGGCTACAACGTTACCCAGGCGTCCACATTCTTTAAGTTCTTCGCTATTTAGCAGTCCATAAAGAAAACCAGCGGCGAAGGCATCACCGGCGCCGGTGGTATCTGCTTGAGGTATGCTATTGCTATTATCAGCTTCAATGGAATATTCACCCTCGGCGTCTCTAATATAACTGACCGCAGTAACTCTTTTGCGATTAGTGCCTTTACCTATTTCCAGTTCTGTTCCTTCTCCCAGGGTGACGGCGACGATATGACAACCTTGCTCAAGACAACTTTTCACCCCAGCTAAAATACCCTCACCAGTCAGCTGATGGAGTTCATTCTGGTTAATAAAAAGAATATGAGTCCTATTTAATATGGGAGTAAGCGCCTCAATACCTTTGACAGCATACAGCGCCCCCGGTGCGAAGCTAACCTTGGTTGACAAATCCAATCTGTCCATTAGCTCCAGTGACATTTTGAACTGCCTATCATCAACAAAAGAAGAAACGTGAAGTATCTTTGCCTGGTTGATATAAGATAAATCCAGGTCATCTATAGTTAGTAGATTATTAGCACCAGGTAAGACGTATAGAGAGCGTCTACCAAGTTTGTCGCTAAGGCACAATACTGAACCTGTTTTTGCTTCGGGTTTTACTTTAATCTGGCTGGTATCTACGCCTGTTTTCTGAAAATCATGGAGGATTGTCTTGCCCTCAGCGTCATCACCCGCTACACCGGCAAAACCAGTTTTCACTCCTAGCTTGGCTAGCCCATAAATGGTATTGGCTGCCGAGCCGCCAGGGGATGATGTTGCCTCGTCTATTATACCCTCGCCATCATCCAGGATACGCTCTATCTGGTATATACGGTCTATATTAAGTGCCCCCAGCCCAACAACTTCAATATTGCTCATTTGAACCCTATCCCCCTTCCCCTTGGTAAGCTTCACCCCAGCTTGCCAGCTTCTTCTCTAACTAAACGTCTTATCCTCTTGTGAACCTCAATTACCTCATCTATATCTTCTCTGCCCGATAGCCAGTGGAGGTAACCCCTGTCCCCCTCCCCCCCAATTTTCTCTTTCTGTTTAACTATTTTTTCTACTCTATCTCGATGACCCTTGGGCCACGCCTCTAGCACCTCGGCAAGGTCATTGATAGACGTGGAAGCCAGGCTCATCGTGGCATAGGGCAGGGCATATTCATTAGCGTTAAAAGCAATAGCCAAACCTCCGGCTTGTTCTACTGCCTGGAGCATCCTGAAATCGGTAATGCTATCCCCGACTACTACCCAGTTAGATAACGGCTGATCATACTTATCGGCAAATTTGTTTAAAGCGGCTACCTTGCGTCGCCCCCCGACAGGTTTTATCTCTTTTATCGCCATCCCCAGACTGGTAGCTGGTAGTTTCTCCCAGAAGAACTCATCTAAACTCTTTTTTATCCTGTTATCATCAGCAATGAGCTTCATGGTTAGTATATCTTGCTCGCCCTTTTCCAGTAGCTGGTAATCTGCTTTATCCAAGTTGGTATGGAGCTTATCCAACGGAAATGGCGTGCAGGCAACATTGTGGTTAAAAATACCTAGTCGATGGGTCAGGTGGTCGGCATATTGCTCATACGTAGTGGTAATACAAAATACCCGCCAGATTTTATACTGTAACCAGGCAACCAGCTTCTCCGCACCACCGGTTAGTCTGGCCTCAGCAGCCAGGCGGGTAATATCGGCTTCAGTAATGTTATGGAGCACCAGAAAGGGTACAATGAGAGCCAGAGTATCCCCCGGCTCATAACCCTCCCTTTCTTCCAGTGTCAGCAGGTCATCATAGCGGCTGATAACCTCAAAAACCCTATCTCCATTGGGGAAGAGCTTCATTAGCTCGTAGGCGTTATCACGGGGTGATAACGGCCCCTCTAAGTCAAAAGCGATAAAACTACTCATTTATCCTCACCCCCCTTTATCCCCCCTCTTTTAACTGCTGTGCACGAAGGGTAAAACTCCTGCTCTCCTCCGAGACAATACATGGGGGCACAGGAATAGTATAATACACTTTGACTTCTGAGTCACCTACCTCAATCCTTTCTACAAAGAAGTTGAAAATCTCCCTCGCTCAGCGATAGATGGTGGAAACAAAACCCTAGGGAAGTGGACAGGAAAATACTTTCTATGATAACACCGGGGCGTCGGGAAAATACTGCGTGGTTGCATCCGGTATTACAGCTACCTTTGCTTTAGCGCCATACCGGTTCTTAAGCTCCTGGATTACCTCGGCCCACGTTCTTTCCCAATTAATCAAGTTATATGGAGCTACCCAGTCGCCGCCAACCTTATCGGGGTAGGGTGCCATGATAGTCAGCCTCTTGGTGTTACGAGGCAGGCTTTTACAAGCTCCAGCTCCCGCCGCCAACCAGCCCCTGCCGCCAAATTTCTTGCCAAAGCTTCTCTCAGAGTAATGGGTTATTTGTCCTTCTGGAGTAACCACTATAAGTACCATGTCACCACCATTCCGTGATAGAAGCGGAGATGCCACCGGAGGAGCCAGAGACATCTCGTTCGCCTTGAAGTAGCAATTGGCGATGACGATATCAACATCACTAACCATATTCGTGGCATAATGTTCCCTGGCTAATTTCACACCCTCTGCAAATTCCTCGATAGGGTCGCCAACAAAAAGAGCTGTTATCTCTCTCTTTAGATTGAGGATGGCATCTATCTTGACATCAAGCCCGGCCATTTTAGCCGCTTCTTCTATGTCCTGTTTCACGATGTTGCCGTCATACTTGCCTATGCCCGTTGTTGGAGAAATCCCAAGCCTATAGTGATTGGCCCCTATGGTCTCCATAGAGGCAACGCCTGGCAGAACTATCTTGCTGCCGCCACCAAAACCAAACGGGTGCGGTAAGATGGAACCAATACCAATCTTGAGGTCGCGAGACATAAATTCGCTATTAACAGACACCGGTGTGCCCTGGCTACTCATTCCAAGGGGGGTGCAATTCTCGTAAGGATTGTGATTATAGACCAGGAATCTACTCATCACCTCATCCCCCAGCTTCTTCCTGAAGTCTATCCCATTCATCGCACCGTGAGCTCCGATGGCAGCGATGAACCGTATGTTATCATCAGGAACACCAGCAACAGCAAGCTCCTCTAAGATGTAGGGTATGAGCACTGCCGATGGTGTGGGTCTTGTCATGTCATCAAAGAGTATGGCAACCTCCCTTTTCCCTCTGGCCAGCTCCTTTATAGTTTGGGTGCCAATAGGATGGGCAAAAGCCTCCCTTATCTTGCTGTCAGACAGACATGGAGCATCACGCCCTTTCATACGGCAAGCGGTAACATCCCAAGATTCAGGGAAATCCAGTTCGAGTTCCGTGTCACCATACCAGGCAAGAATAGGTACCATTGTTTTTTGTGAATTAGCCATTAATGTTCCTCCCTAAAAATCTATGATTAGTAACCAAGGGTTTCACCCCTTTTTTCACAGGGCCTAATGAAGTCTCACATTGCTAAGAGTCAGAAAGACCTGCGAAATATTATTTACTCATTACTCGTGAATGCCGAGATTTCCAAACTACTAGAGAGTGGTTTGAGTAAGAATGCTAAAGCAAAAATAACCAAGCTCACTATTACGAGAAAAGATATCCCTCCCAGAAAATTGCCTGTCATATCAACGAGGACACCGATAATTAAAGGCCCCGTAAACCCTCCAACTTCAGAGATGCAATAGAATATACCTCCCGCTGCACCCATATATCTTGAACCTACTTCCGGAGCTTCAATCAATGTAAGCATTATCAAGGGAAGCAAGCTAAAACCTGCGGCACCGAACAAGAGTAATACCAAAAGTAAGAGAGGTCCTGATGCCTTCACAGAGGCTAAGAGGGTTACAGCGACCAACGAAGCGAATAGGGCTATAAACCGTCCTCTTAAATGTATTGGAACCAAGCGGGGCCAAAGCAAAACAGCCGGTATAGCAGCCAGGAGAGGTGTAGCCGCGGCTAATCCGGCCATTGTTGGTGAGAAACCACGATTTTCTAGTATTTTTGGCAACCACTGCATGAAACCATGCGTAATAGTAAAAGTTAGTAATCCGACTGCGAGAACAATACGGAAGTTCCGAACCTTGATGAGCCTAGCGAATACCTTACCTATTTTAGTGCTTTCCGCAGTTTCCTCTAGCCTCACATCTCTAGCTAAAAACCATCAAAGCGCAGCGATTAAGAAAGTAAGCAAACCATAGCCAACAAAGGTAAGCCTCCAGCTATATCCCAGTAATGGCATAACGAAGCTGTTTGTGGCTGCCAGAGCAACTAGTCCTCCCACCCAAAGTCCCGTAGAATAGATGCCGACTGCTGTTCCGCGACTCTTTCCTTTAAACCATATAGCAATTATTTTCGGGGCACCTATGGATATCATAGGGCCGCCTACACCGAACAAGGCTACGACCGGCAATAAAGTCACAAATCCGTTAGGGAAATAACGGAGCGCGGAGGATAAACCAATGGTTACAATGCCAACAAAGAGGGACTTACGAACGCCCCATTTATCAATGATGACACCAGCTACTACGGCCACTGCTATGAAAGCCATCTGCCAGGAACCCAAGATAAGCCCCATTTGCCCATAGGATATGTTGAGTTCTTTAAGCATCGGGGTGATGAGGGGAGATATCGAACGGGAGACTAAGCCAAAAGCAGCGTAAAGGAGCCATAAAAGGGCCAGCATGACCCACTGATAAGGCTCCGTTGTTTCCTTATCAAATGGATGGGGGACTCCTTTGGGCTGTGTTCCAGATCTGGCCATATGCTCTCTCGCCTATAAACGTCCCCATCGTATTTCAAGGGCTAATTTAAAACCTTAAACAAAGTACTACTCGTAACTATCGTAGCCTGTATTTATTGATCTGTTTATCAATATCTTCGGTCAGGTTATACCCATTAACAGGTCTCCCCTCAGCGTCAATGATTTTCCTATCTGCGGTTACTTTAACCCTACCTTGGCTAAAAGCCTGAATAGTAGATATGATCAGCGGGAATTCCCTGACTAGCCCGTGTTGCCGGATGAGCCTGAATAGACGATTATCTTCCCCTTGCTCCCTCTCAATCTTATCAAGAGGACATCCCTTTACCTCATCCCAGTATTCATCAAAGGGTTTACCTCTAATCGGGAAGGTGCAGTAGGTTACCGGTGGTCCCTTGTCCAGCTCTGGAGTTACCAGGTGCATCATTACCCCGGTTTGCTTAGCGTTAGTCTCAATCAGTTGCCAGATTACCTCTTGCCAGGTTCCGGTAGGACCGCCAGGGGCAGCTGGGTGAAGGTTAATCATGCTGTATCTCTGGCACATCTCCCTGCCGACAATCAGCATGTAGCCAGCCAGCACACACAGATCAGGAGAGAAATCCTGGAGTCGCTTTATTACCTCTCTATCATACTCAAACCGCCATTGTGGTAAGGCTTTACCCTGATTAGTGATAGAGGGGTCTTGTCGCTTTTTTAACTTCTGGTAGGAAAAACAGACGAGCGGGATATGGTAATCATTCACCTGTTGCAGAAAGGCATCACTTTCCACGGATTCTCCAGGCTCGCGATTACAGAAGACGAAGGCTATCTCAGCGTCAATTATACCCAGTGCGGTTTGGCTCTGCACTGCCTGCAAGAGGTCTCTAGCAGCCTTATCCCTACCTGTAGAAAACCAGCCAATTTGGTACATCGATGACATCCATTAAAAATGATTTTTTAGCCTTGCCCAGACACTGGTAAAATGGATCATAGGGTTTGTTCTATGTCCCACAACTTTACCCTTTTTTAAAGCCTGGAGAAAGTCATCCCGATCACTAAATTCCGGCATCTCTACATAGGCGTTACCAATCTCAGAGATAGTGTGGGCGTCACTGCCAGCGCTTTTAGCGATGCTATGCTTTTCGGCAAAATAGTCAGCTTTAGTTGAATCCCGCAGAAGAGATGCCCGGGAGTTGAATACTTCCATGACATCAATCTGGGCTGTTATCGTTTCTATTACTTTTTTGCCCAGAGCGGATTGGCGGAAGGTGTCAAATGGGTGGGGTACACACACTAAACCACCCTGTGTTCTGATTTGGGCAAGCGTCTGCTCAACGGATAGCCCGCTGGGTATAGTCTCCTGTAGGAACATACCCATAATCTCGCCGTGCGGCGTTAGAATTTCCTCAGCTACGATTACTTTGAAGGGAGCCATACTCCTGAGTTTAATTGCCCCCTCGGCAGTGCCATGGTCACATACTGCGATACAGTTTATGCCGAGTTCCAGACAACGATCGATTATTTTTTCCAATGGGGTGCTGCAGTCCATTGAGTATTCGGTGTGGATGTGAAGGTCAGCCTTTAGCAATGTATTTTATACCCTTTCTAAATAGCTACCATCGCGGGTATCAACCTTGATTGTATCCCCACTATTAATAAACAGTGGAACATGAATAGAAAACCCGGTCTCCAGTTTAGCCATTTTGTTTCCACCAGTGGCGGTATCTCCCTTAAAACCGGGCTCGGTATCAACGACCTCAAGCTCAACAGCGATCGGCAATTCTACTCCTATAAGCTCACCCTTATAGCTAGCCACCTGTGCCGATATGCCTTCTTTCAAATAGTTAAGAGTATCACCCAATTGGTCAGCGCTCAGGGGCATCTGCTCAAAGTTCTCCTCGTCCATAAAGTAATACAGATCGCCGTCATTATAGAGGTATTGCATACCGCGATAATCAAGGCGTGCCCGAACAAACTTTTCGCTTGATTGAAAGGTCTGCTCAATAGTATGCCCATTCCGAATGTCACGAAGCTTGAGACGAGCCAGAGCGGTTCGCTTCATCTTAATATGCTGGTATTCTATAACTTGATATAGTTTACCATCATACTCAATAGTAATTCCCTTTCTTAATTCACCGCTGCCTATCATATCAAACTCCTGTACCGTTTATTTTTTAGCTTTGCCTATTACCCTTAGTTTACCATTTTCCATTATCACTACGTCCTCGATCCTCACCCCTCCCCAGCCGGGTAGATAAATACCAGGCTCCACAGTAAACACCATGCCATTAACCAGTCTATCCGATGAATTCGGGCCCAGTCGGGGTGACTCATGGGGCATCAGTCCTATGCCGTGACCCAGGCTGTGCCCGAAGGCTTCGCCGTAGCCGGCTTCCTCAATAATCACTCTGGCTAGACTATCGGCTTCCTCACCAGTCATATTTTCCTTGATCATGGCTATCGCTGCTAGCTGGGCGCCAAGGACAATATCGTATACTTTATTGAAGGTTTTATCGGGAGTGCCCAAGCAGATAGTACGGCTCAGGTCACTAACGTAGCCATTAACCTTGGCACCAATATCAATGACTATCGGTTCGACGGGCTGTACAGCCCGGGGTGAAGGTTTAGCGTGTGGCAGGGCTGAATTACGACCAGAAGCCACGATAACATCAAAAGGCAGGCTCTGGCTACCGTTCTCCCGCATGAACTTCTCTATTTCCCAGGCTATTTCCTGCTCGCTCATGCCATCGTGAATTATATCCTTAATATATTCTATAGCACGGTCGCTTATTTCTATGGCTTTGGTGATAAGCTCGATTTCCTCTGGTTCCTTTATTGCCCTGAGGGATTCTACCAGATTATCTGTAGTAACAAGCTTTACCCTGGAAGAGGCTTTACTCAGGGATTCAGTTAATCGTCGGTACATGGCGAAGGTAATGTGTTCTGCCTCAAACCCCAGCCTTGTGATATGTGCATCAGCTACTACCTCGGGAAACCAGGTAGCAAGATCACTGCTTATCCGAAAAACTGTGTAGTCAGGAGCTTGCTTCTCAGATTGTTCTAGATAGCGAAAATCAGTCGCCAAAATAGTATCTTTGTCTGTAATTAACAAGAAACCAGCCGAACCATCAAAGCCAGAAAGGTAATATCTATTCTCCGGCTGGGAAACGAAGATGCCATCAAGCTCGTTATCCACCAGCTTTTGCCGCAGTTTTTGCAGTCTATTATCCAGTTTCATTTTTATGGTCGCTTTTTTGTGCCATGGGATGGGCTGATAGATATACTTTTTTCGCCTGGCTTTTAGTGACATGGGTGTAAATCTGGGTGGAAGATAGGTTAGCATGGCCTAGAAGTTCCTGAACTACTCTCAGGTCAGCTCCGCCATCGAGCATATGGGTAGCAAAAGTATGACGCAGCATGTGAGGATGAACCCTCTTATCGATACCGGCTGCCCTAGCGTATTTCCCCAGTATTATTTGTACTCTTCTTTCATTGAGGCGCCCTCCGTAACGATTGACCAAAAGGGCAGTATTCCTTTTGCCCCCTAATAATTTGACTCTCCCCTCACCAATATAAGTAGCTAATGCTTCTGCAGCCGGTTTTCCCATCAGGACTATTCGTTCCTTGGCTCCCTTTCCCCAGACTCTGAGTTCCCGGGCATCAAGGTTAATCTGCTCCAGGTTCAGCTGTACCAGCTCGCTTACCCTCAGGCCGGCGGCGTAGAGTAACTCCAACAGAGTGCGGTCACGCTGCCCCTGCGGAGTAGATGAATCTGGCGTTTCCAGAAGTCGCCTTATCTCCTCTAGGGTCAGAAAAGAGGGCAGACGCTTATCCAGCTTGGGTGAGGAGGTAGTAGCCACCGGGCTGGTTTCTATCAGCCCTTCTTGTAGCAGGTAACGATAGAAAGAACGCGTAGCCGATAATTTGCGGGCAATACTGGCTTTGACAAAGCCCTTCTTCATCAGATGGGCTAAATAGTCACGCACGGTAAGCCTATCCACTGCTTTCAGTGAGCTAATACCGTAAGCTCTAACGAAGTCAAAGAAGCCCATTAGATCAGCCGTATAATTACGCACCGTATAGGGTGACGCATTCCGCTCCGCCTCAAGGTAGTTTATGTATCTATTAAAAACTTCTTGCATAGAGCTATTCCTAGTAGAATTACCTCTTACTTTTGTTTAGGCTATTTGACCTCACCCTCCTTTATCCCCCTCTCCTCATAGGAGCTTTGCACATAAACCCCCTTCAAAAAGTGATTTTTTGTGCAAGTGTCATTTCTGCACAAAAAATTCGCCAATTGCTTACATCCCAAGCGATTCTTTTAGATATTTCATCAAATTTATTTTGTCATCATCGTTGCCACGCAAATAGCTTGGAAATTTCTCTATGTTCTTCAATAAATTCCACCCCAGTGTGTCAGGGCAATCCACCAAGTTTTTCGCAACATTTCTCGTGCGCGTGAGTAGATGAAAATGTATGTGCGACTCTTCTAATAATGCTTCGCCAGTTAGATGCTTAAAGTACGGAGTCTCATTCAAATACGCAGCATATACTCGCTCCACTGGGTCATCAGAGTATTTAACCGACCAATAATGTCTAAGACTTAGGTTGATATGCTGCATATTGCGTCCTAAGCAACTTGCCTCCTCCGATGTGAGTTCGTGAAATTCTGACCTATGGCGTTTAGTCTGTAGTATTAGGTAACCAAGATAGGTACTATCCCCACCGCAATGATTTAGAACCCATCCGCCTTCTAGTTCCACGACATACTCTTTAGCCTGAAAGCCAACCCCTCCGCCGTTTATGATATTGCAACAATAGCAGTTTCCCATTTACCTACTCCTTTATTGTGCTTTCTGCCACTTATGTTTAGCTTCATACCTACTTACCCCCCTTTACAGCCTATTTTTCTTCAATCTTTCCCATATATTCACACTTAGTGCATTTTGTTTGCTTTCCCCGGTATACGGTGAGCAGTCCGCCACACTTGGGGCAGGGTTGGGGGAGGGGTTTGGTATTTATCGCAAACCGGCAGTCGGGGTAGTTGCTGCAACCATAAAAGATACGCTTCTTTTTGCTCACTTTCTGTACCAGCTCACTGCCACACTCCGGGCATTTTACACCAAGCTTGACCTGAAAAGATGCGGTGTGTTTACACTCCGGGTAACCACTACAGGCAATAAACTTTCCGAAGCGTCCGTGCTTGACTATCATTGGCTTACCGCATTTAGGGCAGACCTCATCTGTTACTTCATCAGATAACTTCACCTTGTCCATAGACTGCGAGGCGTTCTCCAGGTTTTTTTCGAAGGGTGTATAAAAGTCTTTAACTACTTGTGTCCACTCCCTGTTCTTGGCAGCTATTTCGTCTAGCTCGTCCTCCATACGGGCGGTAAATTCAATATCTACAATATTAGCAAAGTGCTTGCACATCAGGTCATTCACCACGAAACCTAGTTCTGTCGGCTGGAAGGTCCCCTTAGTTTTGGTTACATACTCACGTTCCTGAACTGTAGATAGGGTAGGGGCATAGGTGCTGGGGCGGCCAATGCCCTGTTGCTCCAGCATCTTAATCAGTGTTGCTTCAGTAAAACGGGGTGGGGGCTGGGTGAAGTGCTGCTCCGGGAAAAGACCTAGCAGTTCAAGCGTGTCACCTTTTTCTAACTGAGGCAATAAAGAGGTTTTTGGCTCATCTTTCTCGGCTTCGTCTTTGCCTTCCGTATAAAGGATGATAAATCCGGGAAACCTGTTAACCAGATTGGAGGCTCTTAGCAAGTAGTTGGCCTTAGCTAGCGGGCGCTTGGCTGCAACATCAACGGTAGTATTATCAAAAATAGCCGCTGCCATTTGGCTGGCCACCATTCGTTTCCATATAAGCTCATAGAGCTTAAACTGGGTAGGGGTAAGATGTGGCTTAACTAAAGATGGTTCCCGCCCGATTTTGGTAGGGCGAATCGCTTCGTGGGCTTCCTGTGCACCCTTCACACTTTTAGTAAAGGAACGAGCGTGGGGCGGCATAAATTTAGCCCCGTACTTATTGCCGATGAACTCTCTGGCTTCAGCTATAGCCGAATGGGCTACCCGGGTAGAATCGGTACGCATATAGGTAATAAGACCTATAGTCCCCTCATTGCCGACGGGTAAACCTTCATAGAGCTGCTGTGCCACTGCCATAGTCTGCTTGGCGGTGAAGTGAAACTTGCGCCAGGCTTCCTGTTGCAGGGTGCTGGTGATAAATGGCGGGGCTGGCTGGCGGGTTACTTTCTTAGTGCTTACTTTAATAACTTTATAGCTAGCCTGTTCCAGTTCGGCTTTAATCCCGTCCGCCTCTTTCTGGTTAGGAATATCTAGCTTGGTGCCATCGGTAAGACCAATCAGCTTGGCTCGGAAGGTTATTGCCTCGGCGGCTATTTTCTTAGCTAGTTCCGCCTCAATAGTCCAGTATTCTGTCGGGACAAAGGCCTGGATTTCTCGCTCGCGGTCAACAATAATCCTTAACACTACTGATTGAACCCTGCCAGCAGATAATCCTCTCCTTACTTTCTGCCACAAAAGCGGGCTAATCTTATAGCCGACCAACCTATCCAGGACGCGTCGAGCCTGCTGAGCATTAACCAGATTCATGTCAATAGAACGTGGGTGCTTAAAGGCATATTCTATCGCTTCTTTGGTTATCTCATGAAAGACAACACGTCGGTAGGGTGTTTTATTGGACTTGGTTACCACGGACAGATGCCAGGAGATGGCCTCTCCCTCGCGGTCGGGGTCAGTAGCCAGGTATACAGTTGAGGCGGCTTTAGCTGCTTCCTTAAGTTCTTTTACAATTTTGCTCTTATTACGAGGGATTACATATTTGGGGGTAAAGCCCTCTTCAACATTTACCCCCAGTCCACTTCTGGGCAAATCTCTTATATGGCCCAGTGAGGCTTTCAGACTATAATTACGGCCTAAAATCTTGCCCAAGGTCTTGGCCTTGGCTGGCGACTCTACAATAACTAAATTCTTACTCATAGTTTCCTAATCTACTTTTACTCTGTATTCCTCTCTGACCTCACGAGCCAGGGCATAATTCATCGTTCCTACCTGTTTCGCGAGACCTTTAAGTTCCATCATAGCCAGGGTGCTGCTGACGGTTGATATCGGCAGACCGCTTGAGCGGCAGACTTCATCAATGTGAATCGGCTCGGCCGATAGTTTTTTTAGCAACAAAGACTCTGTCTCAGTAGCCGGGATAACCTCTTTTAACTCTATCTGGCGAGCTACTGCCGTCAGGTTTAGCTCTTCTAAAATATCAGTGTAGCAGCTAACCAGTTTGGCGCCTTCCTGGATAAGATGATTGGTTCCCTTACTGGCTGGCGACAAAATACTACCCGGAATAGCAAACACCTCTCTATTTTGCTCCAGTGCTAGGCGGGCTGTTATTATCGCTCCACTGGACTCTCCGGCTTCAACAACCAGCACACCCAGACTTATTCCGCTCATAATACGGTTACGCCGGGGGAAATATTCTGCCCTGGGTCTGGTGCCCAAAGGGTATTCACTTATCAACGCCCCCTGCTGCATAATACGGCGGGCCAGGTTAGCATTCTCCGGCGGGTAAACAGTATCAAGGCCGCAGGCAAATACGGCAATAGTCCGCCCGCCAGCGTCTAAGGCACTGCTGTGGGCTACGGAATCAATTCCCCTAGCCAGACCACTGACAATAGAAATTCTACCCCGAGCCAAGTCAGCCACTATCTCCTCGGTTACCTGCCTTCCATAAACAGTGGCCCGGCGAGTCCCCACCACCGCCAGGCACCACTCATCTTCCGGAAGCAGAGAACCCCGTACATAAAGCACCGGTGGGCAGTCATATACCTCTTTCAGTCGAGCGGGATAATCCGGGTCATGCCAGGTAAGCGCTTTGACGCCGTAGCGCTCCAGCTTCTCCACCTCCGCTTCCAGGGATATCTTGGGCCGCCAGGAGGTAACGGCACTTATTGAACTTCTGTCCAGCCCCGAGTGCTTTAGCTCAGCCGGAGCCGCCTGCCAGGCAGCTCCCATATTGCCAAAGTAATTCTCAAGCTGGGTGAATTTGACGTGTCCGATGCCCGGGATGAGGCTGAAGCCTACCCAGTATTTAAGGTCTTTATTATTCATTTTCAAGGCAATTCTAGCACAGGGGGAAAGTGAAGACAATTTGGAGGGTGTTTGAGGAACTTCTGTTCCTTATGTAAGAGAAGGGGATAATGGATAAATCACTTAAACTCACAATCGAAGAGGCGAAGCGTCTGAGTAACATCAAGCATGAGTTGCTCCAGACTTTCTATGACAGGCGAACCGTTGTAGAACGTTATCTGGATGGTAGCGTAGCTATCCACATTCATCTTTTGACCAGCAAGGATTGCCTCTGTATTACTTGTATTAAGGCTGATGCCAGTAAAATGTCTGATAGCTGTAAGAGTTTTGTGTTTGTCGGGGTTGGAAAGGTCTCGAAGGAGTTTCGTCCAGTTGCATCCGTTATAAGGCTGTAATCGCTCGAACATTGCAATGTGTTCCCCACTCAATCCTTTGAGATGCCGCTTATTCTCCCTAAAGTTCTCTTCAGAATCTACAATGACAAACTGCGTTTTCTCAATGATGCTCTTGGAATCAAATCGGGCCAACTCATAAACCAAGTAGTCCAAGGCTTTTCGCAAGGACTGTATGACCTCCCCAATGAGCCGACTAGCTCTTGGGGGAGTTGGGTGATTGAAAGGGGCAGTGGCGGTTCCAATAGGCACGTTAAGTTGTTTCCCTTTGATATTGACGATTCCCTTCTTGTACTGCAAGGAAACTTTATTGGCTATCACTTTGCGGAAGTCGTCGATTTCAGGCTTGAGATTGTGCAAGTGTTCTCTTGCCCCGTTAATCTGCTCATAAGCGCCATCGAGTGGATACATAACAGAACTATACAACGGAATGGACACGTTGTCTAATAATCAAACGTAGTGGCGGAGAGGGAGGGATTCGAACCCTCGGTAGCCTTGCGGCTACACACGCTTTCCAGGCGTGCCTGTTAAACCACTCCAGCACCTCTCCGGAATCTAGTAAACGTATATTCTTGTTAAGTCCGCATCTGGCGGAGAGGGTGGGATTCGAACCCACGCTCCGCAAAAGCGGAGACCGCTTTTCGAGAGCGGCACCATGAACCACTCGGACACCTCTCCTGTCCAGTAATTATAGCATACACTTTACGAGTTTGCCTCTATGTAGTATGCTTTTAACATACGGTTAGTCTCAAGGAGTATCATCTTTGGTCTGGTTAAAATTTCTGCTTTGCGTGGTTATTATTCTGTTCGCCGGGACAAAGCTAGCCCGTTACGGGGATGTTATTGCGGAAAAGACCGGTTTGGGGCGGATATGGATAGGCCTGGTGCTAATGGCCAGCATAACCACTATGCCTGAGCTGGTTACCGGGGTAAGTTCGGTGGCTTTGGTTGGGCTTCCAGATTTGGCCCTGGGGACTCTTCTTGGTAGTTGCTTGTTCAATCTAACTATCATAGCGGTGCTCGACATTCTCTGCCGCTCAGCTCCAATTTTAAGCCAGGTGAGCTTGAGACACATCGCATTGGCCGGCATGGGCATACTGCTCATTGCCATCGCTGCGGGGAGTATTTTTGCAGGAGAGAGGTTATCCGGGGTAACCCTGGGGTGGGTGGGTGTATCAAGCATTGTTATCATGATAGTGTATTTAATAGGGACATGGCAGATGTTCCGCTTTGAGCGTAAGCACCAATTGGCGTCTCTGGAGACGGCTCTTCTCCGGTATGAAGAAGCTTCGACAAGGCTGGTGGTCCTGAAGTTTGCCCTGGCAGCGATAGCGGTTATTGGTGCGGGGATATGGTTGTCGCTGATTGGAGATGAGATTGCGGTGGTTACTGGCTGGGGAGCCAGCTTTGTAGGTAGCCTGTTTCTGGCTATTACTACCTCGTTACCTGAGCTGGCGGTGGCTATAGCTGCTTTTCGCCTGGGTGCTGCGGATATGGCAGTAGCTGACATATTGGGTGCTAATATCATTGATATGGCTGTTATTTTGTGGGTTGACCTTTTCTATACCCCGGGATCTATTTTGGCTATGGTCTCAAATGCGCATGTTACCACTGCTGTGCTCGCAGTGGTAATGAGCCTGCTGGTTATCCTTGGAATTCGTTTCAGGCAGAAACGCAAGACCTTTATCATTGTTAGTTGGTATACCCCGGCCTTAATTGGACTATACGTCTTCGGTGCTTATGCTTTATTCACCTCTGGTATTGGTTTGGGATAAACCCGGAAATATTCGCAGGTATAAAAATCCTCTGCTATCTGCTTACCTTTAGCATTCCTTAAAGCTAGAATTGTGTATTACCTATCTTGGGTTTTCAATCGACGAAACTACATTGAGATACTCAGCGGGATGGTTGACTGCGGTCATAGTTTGTGATATAACATTAGCTTTGAAAGCGAATAATTAATAGTGGAAAGGAGTTGAACATATGACGGAGAAAGAATATTTAGAACTTATTGAATCAACAAAGCCACTCCTGGATCAGATTCACCTTAACCTCTGCCTATGTAATAAAGAGGGCAAGATAATATATGTGAACCCTCATGCAGCAGAAGGACTCAAAGAACAGGCCACTGTGCTGGGTCTCGAAGAGATCAAAACAGGGTATGATGTCATCGGAACCCACATGGCAAAATGGCATCGATTGAAGGGATTTACGCAGGCAATGGAGGAGCGGAAAGGTCAGTGGGGAACATGGTATATCAAGGGAGAACGTTGGAAACCCAGATCTGATTGCATACGAGATGATAATGGCGAAGTGATAGGTTATTTTGGCGCCTGGGAGGACTTAGACCAGGGGCCTTCTTCGGCAGACAAAACTGAAGCTACTTATGACACTCCTGAGTATCATAAATAATAACGTACTTTTTCAAAAAGGGAGATAGAAGCCTGTTCGTATCAATGCTTTTGTACTTCTAAGCTTACCGCTGACTGATAAATTAAGCTGTTTCTGCCAATGAGCCCCTACTCTTGAGTTCCCTGATTTGCGGGATTAGGAGTATAAGAGTTAGCAGGAATGTAAGCGCGTCAGCGATGGGAAATGCCAGCCACACGCCGTCTAGTTGCCAGAATCTTGGCAGTATCAATATCAGGGGAATCAAGAACAGGCATGACCTCGATATGGCAGTAATGAATGACTGGGTAGCTTTTCCAATTGACTGGAAAGTTAGCGAACCGACCATCATAAAACCTATAAGGTATAGTGCCAGAAAGATTCTTTTTGCCGCATAAGAGCTCAAAGTAATCAGTTCGTTATCAGTAGTGAAAATGCTAATTACTGGTCCCGGGGCAAAATAGAGAACTACGAATACCAAGAAGCAAAAGGTTGTTGCGGCAATAATCGCAATCTTGATTGATTTCAGTGCCCTGGCGTAGTGCCTTGCTCCATAGTTGAAGCCAAGTATTGGCTGGAGACCCTGGCCAATGACAATACCCGGCATTATGGCAAACATCATTATGCGGTTAATTATGCCAAAGGCAGACACCGCATAGTCACCGCCATAAGCGACGAGCATTCTGTTCACGAAAACGGTAGACAGGCTTCCAGCCAGCGTCCTCGCAAATGAAGCAATTCCTATGGCAAGGATTGCTTTCAGGATATCCCATTCAAGAAGAAGGTTTTTTGAATGGATTTTAAGAAAACTCTTGCCGGAAAAATAATAACTCATAAGGTACAAGGCGGAAATTAATTGTGCTATTACAGTGGCCAGTGCTGCCCCCTTTATGCCCATGTGAAGTGGTATGATAAAGATGGCATCAAGTATTATGTTCGATAATGCTCCTATAATCATCCCTGTCATAGCGATACGGGCATTTCCCTCGGCCCTTACCAGGCTATTTAATGCCATGGCAAAGGTGGGGAAAAGCATGCCGGCCAGAATAATACTCATGTAGTCCCGGGCATAGGGAAGGATAGTATCTGAGGAGCCCATGAGCTTGAGCCAGAAGTCTGTATCGGTTAGGCCAGCTACCATTATTATCGCTGATAGCACAATAGTAGTGGTTATGGCGTTACCCACCGCACGCTCTGCCCTAGGGGTATTATTAGCTCCGATTAATCTTGAAATTAATGATGCACCACCCATCCCCATCATTTGCCCAACTCCCATTGATAGCATTTGAAGAGGGAATACAATAGAGAGAGCGGCAATACCAAGGGGTCCAACGTAGTGGCCGATAAAAATTGTGTCTACTATGTTGTATAGTGTCATGACAAACATGCCGAAAAATGCAGGAAGGGATAGCTTCAGCAGCAACCGTCCGATTCGGTCATCGTCAAGTACAGTTTGATTCCGATTATTCATCTTTCTAAATGATTAAATGAGGCTGTGAGGGATAAAGCGACGTTCAACCTATTATAATCTTGTTTGTTAGTTTTCTCCAAGGATTTGGTAAATCATCCAGCTTTTCATCTATTATTTTACGGAAAGAGCGAGGCAAAGTGAGAAAAACGAGGATGAGCTAGACAAGCTGATAGAAGAATGGACGGTTAATCACTCCTCTGAGGAAGTAATGGCGCAGCTGCAAGCTACTGGGGTGCCGGCGGGACTAGTATCAAATGGCAGAGACCTTCACTTTAACCCCCAGTTCAAGCACCGCCCACATTTCTGGATGCTGAACCACTCGGAAATAGGTGTCACCGCCTATGATGGCCCTAGTTTCAGACTATCAAAGACTCCGACTAAGCTGAGGATGCCCACTCCTCTTCATGAGGCAGCACAACGAATACATATGCTGTGAGATTCTCAATATGCCCGACCAGGAATTTGTCGAACTATTAAGCGAAGTTGTCTTTGAATAGATAGCCTGTAGTGATTAAGAGATGGAGAGGTGTTCCTTACCGATGAAGAAAAGCGAGTATGGTAAGGTTATGTTTGGGAAAGTCTTGCTTTGAAAGAATAGGAAATTTGACTTGGAACTCAGTACTGTTTAAGTGGCTCAGAAAGGCTGGCGTTACTTGGATATGTCTGTCTTCTCTTTCAATTTGATGACTATATTCATCTCAATGCCGCCTCTATCCTGTACTTTTGCCTTGTATCTACTAGTTCAGATAGTTGTCAGCAGAGTATATTGTAGCTATAATCAAGGTATGAAAGTAGAGGAGCTTCATAGCTGGCAGGTTAGTACCACCGAGGCTCTCGATATTCAACGGAGGCTTGCCCAGCAGGTATCTAGAGGCAATCATATATCCACACCCCACTTTATCGCTGGTGTGGATATATCAACCGGAAAGGCCCAAGGGGTAGCTACTGGAGCAGTGGTTGTGCTAGATTATCCTAAACTCAGGATAGTAGAGGAACAGGTGGCTCAAGGGAATCTTGATCTTCCTTATGTTCCCGGGCTCCTGTCATTCAGGGAGTCACCGCTAATGCTAGCTGCCTTTGAAAAACTTACCATTACCCCCGACCTTATTCTGGTTGATGGGCAGGGAATTGCCCACCCCCGGCGGTTGGGGCTCGCCTCTCACTTAGGGCTTTTCTTAAATACGCCAACTATTGGATGCGCGAAATCGCTGCTGTGCGGTCGGCATGAGGAACCAGGTATTGATGCCGGTAGCTATACTGAAGTGGTGGACAGGGGCGAGACTGTAGGAGTAGCCCTACGAACCAGACCTGGGGTGAAGCCAGTTTATGTTTCCATCGGCCATAAGGTTGACCTTGAGGCTGCTATTTACTGGGTGCTGGAATGCTGCCGGGGCTACCGCCTGCCAGAACCCACTCGGCTGGCTCATCTGGCTGCGGGAGGAAACCTGAAACCGGAAAGAACCGCAGCACCTGAGGCTAGTCATCAGAAAAGGCTCTTTGAATAGAATAATTTCGGTGAGATAGATGCAGGAATCAAGAGACAAATTAAAGGATTTACAGTCTAGAGTATCTATGGCAATGGTGCATCTTTGACATTGCCGCCAGAGAAAAGGAAATTACCAAGCTTGAGAAAAAGTCGGCCCAGCCTGGCTTCTGGGTAGACCAGAGGAAAGCGCAGAACATTATGCGCCAGCTAGCCGAATTGACGAAAGTAGTTGAGAGGTGGCGAGTGCTAGAGAAAAAGATAGCTGAAATAGCTGAATTAGCCCCTCTGGCCGAAGAGGATGTTTCACTTGAGATAGAGATAGAGGCTGAGATAGAGAAAATAGCGTTACTACTTGATGCGCTAGAATTTGAGGCGGCTTTTAGCAGTAAGTATGACGCCAGGAATGCTATCCTGGCTATTCACGCCGGAGCCGGGGGAACCGAGTCTCAAGACTGGGCACAGATGCTACTAAGAATGTACCTACACTGGGCTGAGCGCCGTGGTTATCAGGCTGAGATACTGGATACTTCCCCAGGGGAAGAGGCCGGTATAAAAAGTGCCGTTATTGAAGTAAAAGGCGATTACGCCTGTGGTTACCTAAAATCGGAGCGCGGCGTCCACCGGTTGGTTCGCCTTTCACCATTTGATTCTGACCATGCCCGGCACACCTCTTTCGCCTTAGTAGAGGTTATGCCCGAAGCCGAAGCCGATGTTGATGTGAAAATAGAGCCTGACGAATTGAAGGTTGATACCTTTAGGTCAAGTGGACCCGGGGGACAGCACATGCAGAAGACAAGCAGCGCGGTGAGACTCACTCACCTGCCTACGGGATTGACAGTAAACTGCCAGAGTGAACGTTCTCAGCACCAGAACAAGGAAATTGCTCTCAGAATACTTCAGTCCCGCCTGCTAGAGCTAGAGCTAGTCAAGAGAGCTGAAGAACGAACCAGGCTTAAAGGAAAGCACGTAGCTGCCGGCTGGGGTAACCAGATTAGAAGTTATGTCCTCCATCCTTATAAGATGGTCAAGGACCATCGCACTGATTATCAAACCGGTAATACTGAAGCGGTATTAGATGGAGAACTGGACGGCTTTATCACTGCCTATCTCCGGTCTGGTCTGGGGAGGGAAAAATGATTAAGAAGCTCATACTCTTAGCCTTAATCGCCTGTCTATTTCTGGGCATACTAAGCCCCAGCTTAGTTCAAGCTCAAGCTGAGCTAACCATACTAGATAGCTCGGCTGAGGTAGAGTTTCCAACCAGACTCAACTTCAGCTTATCCGCCCAGAGTGAAGTTAATATCACTGATATTCGCCTCCACTACACAGTCGACCAACTCAGCCATGCCCAGGTGACCAGTGAAGTCTATATTGAGTTTGTTCCGGCTACCACGGTTGACGCTAACTGGAACTGGGATATGCGAAGGACGGGTGGGCTACCCCCAGGCTCCCGTCTTGAATATTGGTGGACGGTAGAAGATGCCCAGAAGGATAAGATAGAAACCCTTCCAGCTCCGGTTCAATTCGATGACGCCCGTTACCCCTGGCAAAGTCTAACCGAGGGCGAGGCAACTATATACTGGTATCAGGGAGACGAGTCCTTCGCTCAGGAGTTGATGATAACAGCACAAGAGGCACTGGTTCGGCTGGCTGAGGATACCGGCGCCTATCTAGACAAACCAGTTAAGGTATATATCTATGCTAATGCCCAGGACTTACAGGGGTCTATGATTTTCCCTCAGGAATGGACGGGAGGCGCCGCCTTCACTCGACACGGTATTATCGCCATCGGCATCGCTACAAACAATCTTGCCTGGGGGAAGAGAGCGATGACCCATGAGTTAACCCACTTAGTCATCCATCAGATGACCTTTAATCCCTATAATGACCTGCCTACCTGGCTTGATGAGGGCTTAGCCGTGTACAACGAGGGAGAAGTAAGCTCACAGTTCGCTACTCGCCTTAATAAAGCGATAGCTGAGGATAGGCTTATTTCTGTACGCAGTATCGCCAGCCCCTTTTCGGCTTATGCCGAGGAATCGATACTCGCCTATGCCCAAAGCCGTAGTCTGGTTGAATTTCTTATCAGTAATTATGGCAGCGATAGGATGCTGGAGCTACTCAATATCTTCAGGCAAGGCAGCACCTACGATGGTGCACTGGAAAAGGTATACGGCTTTGATATGGACGGGCTTAACGCTCTGTGGCGAGATTACGTTACCAGGTAATAACGGCCTGCCAAGAAAGTGATGTATATTGAAGCAGTCATTTACCATTCATGATTTACCTGCCTCGGAGCGACCCCGGGAAAGATTGCAGAAACTAGGAGTAGCTGCCTTATCTGCCCAGGAACTTCTGGCGTTAATCTTGGGCCGTGGTATCTCCGGTGAATCAGTAATGGTAACCAGCCAGAGACTATTAAGCCAGTTTGGCAACCTGAAGGGAATTGCCAGCGCTTCAGTAGAAGAGCTATCACAGGTAAAGGGAATCGGCCTGGCTAAAGCCTCTCAGATAAAGGCTGCTTTTGAGCTAGCTAACCGACTTGAGAGTCATGCCGAGGCTGGAGACAAATTAGTGATAAAGACTCCCGAAGAGGTAGTGAATCTGGTGCAAAGCCAGCTAAAAGATAAGAAAAAAGAGTATTTTCTAGCGCTACTGCTTAACACCAGAAACCAGCTAATCAAGGTAGCCGAGATTTCGGTTGGCAGCCTGGATAGCAGCATCGTCCACCCTAGAGAGGTATTCAAAGAAGCGATATCAGCTAGCGCTGCCTCAATAATATTTGCCCATAACCATCCTTCGGGTGACCCTACAGCTTCTGAAGACGATATCAAGTTAACCAAACGGCTAGCTGAGGTCGGGGAGATTATGGGTATAGATATCCTTGACCATATCATTCTCGGTGACAAAATCTACCTGAGCCTGAAACGGGAAGGGTTGTTTTAGAATGTATCCAGTAGTTGTATGTAAGATAGATTGTGAGGCAACAATGTACTTAAGAACCAAAGTAAGCGTATAAGGAGAGAACAGGATGACGCTTAGTGAGATCTACCAAAAAGGCGCTGAAATTCTAGCAAGTAAAAAGCTTGGTCTTAACTTAAGAGGCGTGGAAACCGAGTTTGTTTTGAAACACAATGCGGAAATCTTCGATCGATATTTATTTCTGCAACAAGCGATAGATTCTGTTGAAGCTACCACAAAAACCAAATTACTTGATATAGAACTCCAAGCTCCAATAATCATGTCTTCCATTACCGCACCCATCCCACAAATTCAAGAAAACGGACTACTGAAGGTTGCCAAAGCCTTGAAAGAAGTAGGCTCCATGATGTTGACTGGTTCTCCCATGCCAGCTAATCTCAAAGAACTGATTGAAGTCGGGATACCGCTGGCGCAGACCTTCAAACCCTATGCCGACAGGAATAAGCTGATGAAAATGATAGCCGAAGCCGAGGCAACTGGTGTTACCTGGGTGGGGATAGAGATTGATGCCGGAGCCGGGACAAAAATACTGGATAAGCAAATGGTAACAGGTTGTTCTCCCATGTCGGTAAGCGAGCTTAAAGAAATTAAGCAAATGATAAGCCAACCATTCATTCTAAAAGGAGTCTTAAGCCCCTGGGATGCAGAAAAGGCACTGGAAGCAGGAGCAAATATAATCGTAGTCTCTAATCACGGTGGCCATACCATTGACTATCTACCCCACCCTCTCGAGGTATTGGATGATATTGTTAGCGTAGTAGCCGGTCAAATCCCAATCATTGTAGACGGAGGGTTCAGACGAGGAACCAACGTCCTCACAGGATTAGCGTTTGGAGCTCAAGCCGTAGGCGTGGGAAGACCCATACTATATGGTCTGGCTGCAGGTGGCGAGGAAGGCGTGAAGACGGTAATAACTGAAATGGCAAAAGAATTACAAAGAGCTATGGCCATGACCGGGATAAGAGACCCTAACAGTGCCCACAAAGGAATCATCCTAAGAGGACATAAAGGGGGCTGAATATCGATTCTATGCGTTCTGAGAGCCATGACAACGCCACATCCGGCCCCTTCTCCAACCCAATCTAGCCCTTCCTATTGAACAGCCGTTTCCACCACGGTTGCTTAGTAGTAACAGCTAAAAGCTTGACTTCATTCTCCAGGTTTCTGATGCGTTCTGAGGCAGCACCAAGCTGAGCCGCTAGAGCCAGGTTTTTCTCCTGCAGTTCCCGGATAATGTCCATGGTCTGGATAGGGTTCTGGACAGGGGTGTTGTCTAGAGGTTTAGACTTATGTAGCTCACGTGGCAGTGTCGGGATTCGGTATTCTTGGCCAAAAGCCCCAAGAACTAATTCAGCACGAATCTTGCCTGATTTAATGAACCGCCTGACTGTTCGGGTGGATACCCCCAGTGATTTTGCTGCCTCGGATATAGTTAAACCCTGCTTTAACATAAGTATTGACAAGTGTATAGTTAAAATATAATTTTGTCAAGGGAAAATGCCACTATCACTAACAGGGTTTAGCCACATAAAACAACGCACCGCCGGGTGCTCTGGCCATTGCGCCGCTTTACGTAGCATATCTCCTTAGGTTACAATGAGCTTATCATTAAAGAAAGGGTAAAATCCCCTTAAAACTTCTTCAGGAGGGAGTTAAGAAGATGGAGCAACAATATGTATGGAATATAGCTGAAGTGGTCAAGAATAACCCTATACCTGATGAGCGAAAGTTGACGCGTACCTTTTTAGTGGATGGCAAGTATTGTACCGCACTCGTTGTGCAGGCTCATCCTCAAGAAGAACCCTTTATCCACATACACAAAGAACATGATGAGTTCCTCTATGTACTTGAGGGGGAGGGGTGGGCTTACATTGGTGACAAGAAACTTGAGGTGAAACCTGGTGACCTTGTTTACTGTCCGGCAGGTGTGGAGCATGGCTTCTTTATGCCAGTTAAAGCGGCTAGGCTCTCAATTTATGGGCCACCGTTTGACCGCGAGCATCCGGATAGAGTTGTCCCCAGTGGCAAAGATTTGGCATAGCAATTTAATCATATTTTTTAGAGTTTAGTGATGAAAAAAATTGCCTATATCTTTCTCTTACTAGTAGTAGTAAGTAATCTCTTCGTCGTTGGTTGTCAGCCGTCTCAACAGCCACTGCCAACTCCTACCGCTGAAGAAACGGTTCTTAATCTGTATAACATCGGCCCATACACGCTCGACCCGGCCCTGTCCGGCGACATGACTTCCCATAACTACATAATGCAGCTATTTAGCGGCCTAGTGCGCCTTGGCGATAACCTGGAGCCAACGCCGGATATAGCCGAACGGTGGCAAATTAGCGATGATGGCAAAACCTATACCTTCTATTTACGAAATGATGTCCGGTTCCATGATGGTACGGCGGTTACGGCTGAAGATTTCAAATATTCCTGGCAGCGCGCCTGTAATCCCGAAGCCGGTTCCCAGACAGCCGCTACCTACCTGGGTGATATTGTCGGGGTTCAAGAGATGCTTGAAGGTAAAGCTACGGAAATTAGTGGGGTCAGAGTTATTGATGATTATACTCTTCAGGTCACTATAGATGCTCCCAAATCGTATTTTCTGTCCAAGCTGACCTACCCCACTGCCTTTGTGGTAAACATAGCCAACGTACAGTCAGGCAAGAGCTGGTGGCATAACCCCATCGGCACCGGCCCGTTTAAACTCAGCCAGTGGGAAGAAAACAGCCTCATTGTTCTGGGGAAAAACGAATTTTACTATGGGGAGATGGCTCAAGTTGACTTCGTTGCCTTTCATCTGTGGGCTGGCGTACCAATGAATTTGTACGAAACAGGTGAAATTGATATTGCCAGCGTCAGTCTGTCTTATATTGATAAGGTTACCGATACAGCCGGCCCATTCTCCCAGAACCTACAGATAACCCCTGAACTAAGCTTTTACTACATTGGCTTTAACAATACCAAACCTCCGTTCGACGACGCCAATATTCGCCGTGCCTTCTCACAAGCAATTGATAAGAACAAACTGGTTTCTCTGGTATTTAAGGATATGATGCAACCAGCTAACGGCATCCTGCCGCCCGGTATGCCCAGCTATAACGAGAGCTTATCCGGACTGAATTTTGACGTAGCGAGAGCCAAAGAGCTCATCGCTGCCTCAAAGTACGGGGATGTCTCCCAATTACCCCCCATCACCATTACCACTATGGGGCAGGGAGGAGCCATATCATCTGATTTGGGGGCGATTATTAATGAGTGGCGGCAGAATCTAGGTGTAGAGGTAAGGGTGAGGCAACTGGAGCCGGAGTGGTTTCTATACAACCTTATGGAAGAGAAGGACGAGATGTTTTACATGGGGTGGATAGCTGACTATCCCCATCCACAAGACTTCCTTGAAATATTGTTTACCAGTGGTGCCGATAATAACCATGGTGAATATAGCAACCCGGAGGTAGATAATCTGTTGGAGAAGGCAGGGTTAGAACAAGATAACGAGTTGAGTCTGGCGCTATACCAGCAGGTGGAGCAAAAACTGGTTACCGATGCCGCCTGCATACCCTTGTGGTTTGGACAAAACTATGTACTTGTCAAACCCTATGTCAAGGGGTATCAATTGGATCCCTCGGGGATTGTCATGCTAAATAAGGTCTCTATTGAGTCCAGCTAGTGGCGGAGGGGGTGGGATTCGAACCCACGGTCCCTTGCGGGACACCGCTTTTCAAGAGCGGCACCATAGACCACTCGGACACCCCTCCCTGAACCAAAAGCAAGTAAGTTAAGTTATGTTATAACGGAACTTGATTCGGTTTAACATATTTGTTGATTATTGCTTGCAGATAAGCACAGTTATTCTTAGCAGATTTCAACCTCCCCGTTATTCTCTGAACTGTGTTAAACATTAAATTAAGTCGTGAGTTTACCGAAGCTTTCTTCAAGTCAAAGTCTTGTGCTTCTATCGTCCAATAAAGAACTCGGTTTTTCATAGGTGTTACATCAAGGTCAATTTGAGTTAGAAATTTCTTTGCTTCTAACATATAACCTTTTGAAAAAAACCAAAGGTTTTCGTATTCTCTCGTTCCGTCTTCTTTAATATAATCGGTTACAAATATATCTTCGATCTCATCTAGACACATATCACTGCACAGAATGTATATGAACTCAATCCGTTTAAGTAATGTTCTACTCGTAATATCAACCTCTCTTAGATATGGAATAAACTTAATAAATTCTTTATTGTACGGTGCTCTTTCATTCATTTTGTCTTCTCCTTCTCACGAATTTCCATTATCATTCCTTCAATATAGTGTAGTATATGTCCTAAATAATTAGTTGCAAATTCGTCACTTCTGTAATCCCACTGCCACACCCGTTCTGTATGTATAGGTAAAACCCTTCTTTCCTCATAATACTTATGTAGCAGTTTTTTAATGACGTCTTGAAGTTGAGTGGTTAACTGAATCTCTATTTTTGTGCTTACTTTAATAGTATCCCAATCCATTCTAGGTATTTCAAATTTTTCCCTCGTATATAAGTGCACAGCATAGTAACCCACTTCTCTAGCTTCAAAGGTGCACTCAAAGTCCTTTCCAATCTCTTCACACAATGACCGAATCTTTCCAATTAGGAACTCAACTCCATCCAAATACTTGATTACAGCGTATGTTCTCAGTATATCGTTTATGCGTGAATACCAATTCTTAGGTAATATCCAACCTTCTGTTGGTGGTTCTGGAAAGTTATCGTTTTCTAATATGTTCTTTCTAAAAGTCTTAAGGAGAAAAGAATCAAAGGGTTTCACCAATATGTCAGGTATCGTAATATCCTGTAAAAGCTGATATCCTGTAGAAAGGTAGTACTCATCGTTGTATTCTCGCAGATTACTACCCAACTGTCTCCAGAACACCGCTTTCTGGAATTGCTGCTTCATTTTGTCGGTAGCGGATTCATAATTATTCTTAATTCTATCGGTAATCTCGACCTGGTGGTGTTCTTTCAACCATTGCTTATATTGCTCAATATTACTGGGTTTGTCATCCATATTACTAACTCATAGAATACTATCTAATTACCTTCGCCCCTATATAAGGCTGAAGAACTTCAGGAATATTAATACTACCATCAGCATTTTGATAGTTCTCCATAATGGCGATGACCACTCTTGGCAAGGCCAGCCCTGAGCCATTCAGGGTATGGACAAACTGTGGCTTTGAGTCAGAGGTAGGGCGATAACGGATATTAGCTCTCCTGGCTTGAAAATCGCCGCAGTTGGAGCAGGAGCTGACCTCTAACCATTCTTCAACACCCGGAGCCCACATTTCAACATCGTAGGACTTCTGAGAGGCAAATCCTAAGTCAGCCGAGCACAGTAACTTGATACGATAGGTAAGCCCCAACCGCTGGCAGACATCCTCAGCATTGGCTAGCATTTTCTCCAGCTCCGCTTCAGAGCCAGCTGGCTCGACAAATTTGTACATCTCCACTTTATCAAACTGGTGACCACGTTTTATACCGCGGGTATCTTTACCCGCAGACATTTTCTCACGGCGGAAACAGGCGGTATAGGCTACGTAATATATAGGTAACACCCCTGGCGATATGATTTCATCACGGTGTAGGTTGGTGAGAGGCACCTCAGCCGTAGGCACAAACCATAAATCGTCTTCTTCATCATGATACAGATTATCGGCAAATTTGGGCAGGTTACCCGAGCCGATCATGCAATCCCGCTTGACCATAAATGGCGGGTAAATTTCACTGTAGCCATGCTCGGTAGTATGGAGATCAAGCATGAATGAGATAAGTGCTCTCTGTAACCGAGCGCCTAGCCCCTTGAGCACGTAGAAACGGCTACCAGATAGCTTTACCCCCCGCTCGAAATCAATAATACCCAGCGATTCACCCAGCTTCCAATGAGGAGCCGGCTCAAAGTCGAAGCTCCGCGGCTCTCCCCAAGAACGCACCACAACACTATCATCTTCATCTTTACCCACCGGCACCGTTGGGTGGGGTAAGTTAGGCACTTGCAGCAAAAGTTCCTCCAACTGCTTATCTAAACCCCGCACCTCTTCTTCCAGAGTTCTTATCCGGCCACGCAAATCACGCCCTGCGCTACTGGAAACCGATTCCCTCTCCCGAGACGCCTCTTTACGGGCATGCCTCAAGTTCTCCAGCTCCAGTATCTGCTGGCGACGCTGCGCATCAAGCTCCAAGATTTCATCCAGGGGGGCAGCAGTCTGGCGGTTGGCTATTGCCTGCTGCACCAACTCTGTGTTTTCACGGATAAATTTCAGGTCAAGCATAATTTTCTCCTTAGTTCACTTTGCCCCTGATTTGGGCAGTCTTATCCATCTTGGAGTTCCATTCATATATTCACGATAGGTATCACTATATCTCTCAAGACAATATCTTTCCTCAACGAGCACCTCCGTTCGCATCCAGAAAATATTGGCTATTCCCAGGAGGAAAAACGCCCAGGAAGCAGTAGCGATGCTGGTACCCAGGAATATTAAAAACATAGCGAGATACATGGGATGTCTGGAGTAATGATATATCCCATGGGTAATCGGCTTATCAAATGGTGCGGTGGCGAAGTTAATTGTGGCTGTAGTCAAGACACCTAATCCTATGAGAAAGACGACCAGTCCGGGATAGAACCACGGCGTTTCCAGTTGAAGAGGTAGAAAAATGGAGTAGACTGTAGCCAAGAGCCAGATTGTGTTGCCTATTATGCCCGCCCTCTTCTCGGTCTTGCTTTTTTTCATATCGGCGGGATGCCCGCTTCTTTTGGCCACGTTTTTCCCAGCAAGGATAATAGCCAGCCATTGCAGCAGAATGCTGCTCATGAAAATCCAGGCGTTCCAGATACCGATTTCAAAAGCTGGTATTAATGACATTTTCCCCTCCTTAGGGTTTTCCCCTGAGCTGCGGGAAGAGAATTACCTCGCGGATTGACTCCTGCCCGGTGAGCAGCATTACCAGGCGGTCAATACCAACCCCCAGACCGCCAGTAGGCGGCATACCATGCTCCATTGCCAGCAGAAAATCCTCATCAATCTCCCCCACCTCCTCACCCGCTGCCTGATACTCCTTTTGTTGCTGGAGAAAGCGCTGCCTCTGCTCCATAGGGTCATTAAGCTCGGTAAAGGCGTTGGCAATCTCCATACCACCGGCGTAGCCTTCAAAGCGCTCCACAATACGTTCATTATCGGGCTTGGTCTTGGCCAATGGTGACAGTTCCACCGGATAGTCAATCAGGAAGGTGGGTTGCATCAGATTAGGCTCAACGAAAGTTGAAATAAGCTCATCAACCAGCCGAGCCCAGCTCTTCTGGGGGTCAACCTCCAATCCCATCTCCTGCATCCTGGTCCTTAGTAAATCGACGCTATCATATTGCCCCAAATTAATACCACTATATCCCTTAATCGCATCGAGCAGACTAAGGCGCTTCCAGGGCGGCTTAAAGCTAATGATACTATCACCAAACTTAACCTCGTAGGCACCCAAGACCTGCTGAGCGACCTCAGAAACCATCTCCTCTACCATTCTCATTACATCATTGTAGTCAGCATAGGCTTCATAGCTCTCCAGCATGGTGAACTCGGGGTTGTGCTTAGTGGAGATACCTTCGTTACGGAAAATACGACCTAATTCGTAGACCTTATCAAAGCCACCTATAATCAGTCGCTTGAGATGAAGTTCAAGGGCAATACGAAGGTAGAAATCCTGGTCAAGGGCTTGATGGTGAGTAATAAAGGGACGAGCTAAAGCACCACCGGCTGACGGCTGTAGCACCGGCGTTTCTACCTCTAAAAATCCCCGCTGATTGAGAAATCCCCGTATAGCTGTTATGACCTGGCTGCGTATCTGAAAAACCCTTTTGGTCTCAGCATTAGTAATCAGGTCAAGGTAACGCTGACGGTAACGCTTGTCAACATCACTAAGCCCATGCCACTTTTCCGGTAAGGGCTGCAATGACTTAGCCAAAAGAGTAAAATCGGCTACCTCAACCGTGGGCTCCCCGCTCTTTGTTCGGAAAAGAGTACCTTTAGCCCCAATAATATCGCCCATATCTAAATCTTTAAGCAGTTCCAGATTAGTCTCGCCAAATTTGTCTTTGTGGAGATACAGCTGCATCTTCCCCTCACCATCCTGTATATCAAGAAAGGAAATTTTACCCATCCTCCGTTTAGCCATAATCCGCCCGGCAACACTTACCTCTCCTTTGTCAGCCTGACCGGCTTCCTGCTGCTCAAGCCAAGCAACAGCCTGTTGTGTAGTATGGCTGCGGTGATAGCGATGAGGGTAGGGATTGATACCCTGCTCCCTGATACGGTCAAGCTTCTCCCGCCGCTGTTCGGCTATACGGTCTATTCTAGCTGTCATCTCAACCTCGTTTCCGTTACCTTTCTTCTAGTTTCAGTTCAACAGACTTTGGGAGGTATCCCTTTATCTAAACGCTATTATACAACATTCGCCAGCTTTTGGTATGCCCCATACCGACTCTGCACAAAAGTCCTCGGTAATTTGCGCCTAAAGGTATCAGAGTCTATAATTAATAGTCTGGAGGGCACAAATTGACCTACCCCGATAATATTCTGTATCAGGTGACCAAACCCGCCCGCTACACCGGTGGCGAGTGGAACAGTATAGTAAAGGATTGGGATAAAACTGACATCAAGTTCGCTCTCAGCTATCCTGATATATATGAAATAGGCATGTCCAATATGGCTCTCCCCATCCTCTACGATCTGCTAAATAGCCAGCCGGATGTCCTCGCCGAGAGGGTTTTCGCCCCATGGGTAGATATGGCAGCAGTATTACTAGCCAATAGAATACCCCTGAGCAGCCTGGAATCCGGGCACCCGCTAAAATATTTTGACATCATCGGCTTCTCGCTGGGCTACGAGCTAACCTACACCAACGTGCTCAATATGCTGCACCTGGCTCAAATTCCCGTCCTGTCGGCAGAGAGAGACGATCCCCACCCTATAGTAATCGCTGGTGGCACCTGTGCCCTAAATCCCGAGCCAATGGCTGACTTTATTGACTTTTTTGTCATCGGGGACGGCGAAGAGGTGCTACCCGAGCTACTTGATTGTTTTCGAGATTGGAAAGGCCAGGCAGCCCCCAAAAAACAACTGCTTCACCAGGTTGCTACTATCCCTGGTATCTATGTACCCAGCCTGTATCAAGTAGCATATCAGGCTGATGGCTTATTCAAAAGTATCACCCCTACAGTCCCGCAAGCCAAGCCTTATATCCAGCGGCAGATAGTCAGCAAACTACCGCCACCGGTTACAAAACCGGTAGTGCCCTACATTGAGGCAATCCATGACCGGGGAGCAATAGAAATCCAGCGGGGCTGTAGTCACGGCTGCCGCTTCTGCCAGGCAGGGATTATATACCGCCCGGTGCGGGTACGCCCCCAAGAAGAAATAATTCAGGGAGTAGAGGAGATTATCACCAACTGCGGCTACAACGAGACGTCTCTGGTTTCACTATGCACCAATGATTACCCGGACATTGATAAGTTAGTAGACAATCTAATCCACCGCTATCAAGAACAAACCCTGACACTTTCACTACCCAGCCTGCGTACCGACAGCTCTTCAGTCAAACTGGTTGCTTCTCTCCCATCCCGCAGGAAAACAGGGCTTACCTTTGCCCCCGAAGCCGGTAGCGAAAGGCTGCGGCAAGCGATAAACAAAAATATCTCGGAAGATGAAATCCTGCAGGCAGCAACGGCTGCTTTTAATAAGGGCTGGAACAGCCTTAAGCTATATTTTATGCTCGGCCTGCCTACTGAAACTCCGGAAGATGTTCAGGGAATTGTCCAGCTAGTAGAAAAAATCTGCTCACTGGGCAAGGCAATAAAAAGACAAAGGCCTCAGCTAAGAATCAGTGTATCCACCTTTGTGCCCAAGCCACATACTCCCTTTCAGTGGGTAGCCCAGGCAAGCCAAGCAGAACTGGACACTAAGCATGAACTACTCAGGCAAGGGCTGCGTCGAACCAGAAGCCACCTATCCTGGCCAGACCCTCAAGTTAGTCTGCTGGAGGCAGTTTTGTCACGAGGGGACAGGCGATTAGGTAAGGTCATCTACCTTGCCTGGCAATTAGGTTCGACATTTGACGCCTGGAATGAGCACTTTAACTATGAAAATTGGCTTCGCGCCTTCGCCGAAAGTGGACTTGATCCTGATTTTTATGCCCGGCGGGAGCGTTCCCTGGATGAGCCACTGCCGTGGGCTCACATTGACACGGGGGTAACGGCAACATTCCTGAAGCAAGAATACCAGCGTGCCTTAGATGGCAGAGAAACCCCTGACTGCCGTAGTAAATCCTGTAACGTCTGCGGGCTGGAACGCAGGCAACCACAATGTCAGCAAAAACATCGAGGGACCAGTTCAGCCTAGCCAGAACCACTTTCCATGGCCGATGATACCTCTTTCTACTAGTCAAAGCAGGCAATAGCTACCACCCGATCACCACCACCCAGCCTCATCAACCTCACTCCCTGAGTACTCCTGCCCTGAATAGTAATACCCTGTTTAGGGTCTTTCTCTTTCACCGGAGTGCGGATGACAATACCCTCGGCAGAAATAATCATGAGCTGTTGAGATGGCAAAACAACCTTGGCAGCAGCGACATCACCCGTTTTTTGTGTCAGCATAAAAGTCCTGACACCACTACCAGCACGATGCTGCTGCGGGTAGCGACTAACCGGCGTAAGTTTACCAAAGCCCTCGGCGGTAATCACCAAAACAAAGGCATCCGTGCAGGAAACGTCCATATCAATTACCCGGTCATCGCCAACCAGACGGATACCACGCACTCCCCCACTAGTTCTGGAGGTAGTCCTTATTGCCAATACTGCAAACTTGATTGATTGCCCTTTGGCAGTTATCAATATTACATCATCCGCATCAGCAGCTAAACCCGTTGCCACCAGCTCATCCCCTTGATCCAAATTCACGGCAATAAGCCCGTTACTCCGCACCGCAGCAAAATTGCTCAGCGCTGTCTTCTTTATCTTTCCCCGGCGAGTAGCCATCAGTAGATAGGTGTCCGGGGTAAATTTAGTTACTGCCACCATCGCTGTAACCTTCTCGTCAGCCGTAACCGGAAAAAGATTAA
>Ga0265594_1000105_pt1 | contig 69582 bp, 71 predicted proteins | sample saktaG_11_FD_190147 | JGI IMG/M metagenome (GOLD analysis project Ga0265594, IMG submission 190147) | Saline water microbial communities from Sakinaw Lake, British Columbia, Canada - sak_2011_5_24_80m | ecosystem: Environmental > Aquatic > Non-marine Saline and Alkaline > Saline ...
TAAAACCGCTAAAAAGTTCTTAGAGGGACTAATGTCGGGTTTTAGACCGGGGGTCAAATTTGGCGTAGCTCATGGCAGATTGAGGGAAAAAGAATTGGTAAAAATAATGGCAGATTTTCAGGGCAAATCAATTGATGTTTTAGTGGCGACTACTATTATCGAAAATGGTTTGGATATTCCCAATGTTAATACTTTAATTGTCGCCGATTCAACAAGGTTGGGCCTGGCAGAAGCTTATCAAATCAGGGGAAGAATTGGCCGATCGCATATTCAAGCCTTCTCTTACTTTTTATACGGTAGCCATCTTTCAAAAAAAGTTAAAATGAGATTAGATGCCTTGAAAGAGGCCGAAGAATTAGGTTCAGGTTATCAAATTGCCTTAAAAGATTTAGAAATCCGCGGGGCGGGAAACGTTTTAGGCAAAGAGCAATCAGGAAATATAAACTCAATCGGTCTTAATCTATATTGCCAAATGCTTTCAGAAAGTATAGAAAAATTAAAGGCAAAATGATAAAATCTAAAAATGGACAAGATTAAAACCATAACAATTAAAGATAAAAGTTATCCAAAACTTTTGAAAGAAATTAAAGATCCGCCGGAGATTCTTTATTTTCGGGGAGAGCTCAATCCCAATGAGCAGTGTTTTGCCGTAGTCGGTACCAGAATGTTTTCGCCATACGGGAAACAAGTAGCTTTGGAAATTGCTGGAGATTTAGCCGAAGCAGGATTAACCATTGTTTCCGGATTAGCACCAGGAATTGATACTTTCGCTCATACAGCAACAGTTGAAAGAAACAAAAGAACGATCGCTGTTTTAGGCACAGGTGCTGACGAAAAAAGCATTTATCCCCAGTCTAATTTAAAATTAGCTCAAAGGATTTTAGAAACCGGAGGGTGTTTAATTTCCGAATATCCACCGGGAACTCCTGGGTCAAAATTCACTTTTCCCCAGAGAAATCGGATAATTTCTGGTCTTTCTTTTGGAGTTTTAGTTGTGGAAGCTAAACAAAAATCCGGAGCTTTAATTACGGCAAACTGGGCCAGAAAACAAGAAAGGAAAATTTTTGCCGTTCCCGGCTCCGTTCATTCTTTAAACTCGAAAGGTCCTCATTATCTGATTAAAACCGGCGCTAAATTAGTTGAAAACGCCAACGATATTTTAAAAGAGCTTAACTTATTTCTGTCGGTATCAGATACCGACAGAATAGTAAAAGGTGAAAATGAGGAAGAAAATTTGATTTTGGAAGCTTTAAAAGAAGAGGCGTTATATATTGATAAGATTATTGAGAAAACAAAACTTTCAGCGGCAAAAGTTGCCAGTACTCTTGCTATTTTGGAAATAAAAGGTAAAGTAAGAAATTTAGGAAGAAATATTTATGCAATTAATCGTAGTAGTTGAGTCACCGACGAAATCAAGAACGCTTCAAGGATTTTTAGGCCCTAAATATCGGGTTCTTTCTTCCTATGGTCACATCAGAGATTTGCCTAAGGCTGAATTTGGGATTGACGTTGAACATAATTTTAAACCTAAATATGTTATTCCTCCTAAAGCCAGAAGGAATGTAAATATTTTAAAAAAGGAAGTAGAAAAAACAAAAATAGTCATCTTAGCCACTGACGAGGATAGAGAAGGGGAAGCTATATCTTGGCATTTAACTCAAATCTTAAATCTAAATGGTCAAAAACCTTATCAAAGAATTGTTTTTCACGAAATTACCAAATCAGCAATTGAGGAAGCTCTCAAAAACCCAAGGAAAATTGATATGGACTTAGTTGATGCCCAACAAACAAGAAGAATTTTAGATAGAATTGTTGGTTATAAATTATCCCCTTTTTTATGGAAAAAAGTGGCTCGACGCCTCTCAGCCGGAAGAGTCCAGTCAGTAGTAGTTCGTCTGGTTGTGGAAAGGGAAAGAGAAATTAAAAATTTTGTACCCCAGGAATACTGGGAAATTGCAGCAGAGCTGCAATCACAGATGAAAAAGGATAATAAATTATTTCTGGCAAAATTGATTAAAAGAGATGAAGAAACTATACCTAAGTTGGGAATTAAGATAAAAAAGGAGGCGGACAAAATTGTTAAAGATTTAGAAAAAGCGGAATACAGAATAATCAATATCGAAAAGAAAGAAGTAAAAAGAAATCCTCTACCACCATTTACCACCAGCACTCTCCAACAAGAATCCTGGGGAAGATTCCATTGGCCAGCTAAGATGACAATGCAAGTTGCCCAGCAGCTCTATGAAAAAGGGCTTACGACCTATCACAGAACCGATTCCTTAAATCTTTCTGACCAATCTTTATTTGCTGCCAGAAAATTTATCATTGAAAATTACGGCAAAGAATATTGGGCAGGATTTTTAAGAAAGTATAAAGCCAAAGGCAGAGTCCAAGAAGCCCATGAGGCAATCCGACCCACCTATCCTGATCGAACGCCAGAGAAGTTAAAAATTAAGGCAAAATTAGACGACAGACAGTTTCGGCTTTACGATTTAATTTGGCGAAGATTTATTGCCTGCCAGATGAGTCAAGCTGTTTTTGACTCAACGACTGTTGATATTGGCGCTAAGAATTACACTTTTAGAACTACAGGGCAGATTCTGAAATTTGATGGATTCTTGAAAATTTACCCGATGAAATTCGAGGAAACCGAGTTGCCGCCTTTGGAAATAAATGAAATCTTGGAACTAATAAAATTAATCCCCTCCCAGCACTTTACTCAACCTCCGCCAAGATATACTGAAGCGACCATAATTAAGGCCTTGGAAAAAAATGGCATTGGCAGGCCCTCAACTTATGCTCCTATTTTATCTACGGTTCAAGAAAGAAATTATATTGAGAAAAATGCAGAGAAGCGCTTTCAGCCAACTGAAATCGGGACAGTGGTAAATGATCTTTTAGTAGAGCACTTCCCAAAAATTGTTGATATTAAATTTACCGCCCTAATGGAAGAGGATTTAGATAAAATTGCCCAGGGGAAAGAAAAATGGGTTCCGGTTATAAGAGAGTTTTACAATCCTTTTGAAGAAAACCTAAAACAAAAATATCAGGAGGTTGTAAAAAAGGTTTTAACTGAGAAAACCGAAAAAATCTGTCCAAAATGCAAAGCCCCACTTTTAATTCGGCTGGGCAAATTCGGAAAATTCTATGCCTGCTCTCGCTTTCCTAAATGTAAATACACTGAATCTTTTGAAAAAATAAAATTAGGAATTAAATGCCCTAAATGTGAAAAAGGCGAGATGGTTGAAAAAAGAACTAAAAAGAAAAAAATCTTTTATGGTTGCTCTCTTTGGCCAAAATGTGATTTTGCCTTATGGGACAAACCAACTGGAGAATACTGCCCAAAATGCGGAGCACTTTTAGTTAAAACAAAAAAAGGACAGGTTAAATGTTCAAACAAGGAGTGTAACTATAAGTTTGAAAAAGAATAAAAATTTGATAAAATAAACTAAGAAATATGCCGGAGTGCTGAAATTGGAAAACAGGGTAGATTCAAAATCTACTGTCCGCAAGGGCTTGTGGGTTCGAGTCCCTCCTCCGGCACTTTTTTAAAAAAATCAAATTTTTGGTACTCCTATACTCAGGAAATAATCATCCCGGGATGGCTTCCCGGGGCTTTCGTTAAAGATTTAGTTTTTGTTTAACTTTATTTATTACTTCAAACCAATAATTTCCGTGAGGCGCATATCTTTCAGGATTTGTTTTTAATTCTTCTTCAATTTTTTCAAGCGGAAGAAATTGGATTGATTGAACTTCTTCATCTTGCAATTTTAATTTTTTAATATCGCCGTCAAATTTTAAAAAGTAAGCATAACAAAACTCATTATCCTTTATATTTCTGAAAATTGTTTTACGTTTCTTGACCTTAAAAAATTCTAAATCTCCCTCTTTGACTGATAGTCCAATTTCTTCCTCAGTTTCTCTTAATCCAGAAATGATCGGCTCTTCGCCGGCCTCAACTTGGCCTGCTGCAGAAATATCCCACATATCAGGATAAAGTTCTTTGCCTTTAGCTCTTAATTGAAGAAGAATTTCTCCCTTGGAATTGTATATCCAAACATGTGAAGCCCTGTGCCATAGCCCGTTTTTATGTACCTCACTCCACATCTTTTGGGTCCCAAGTAAATTATTATTTTCATCACAAATATCAATTAACTCATCTGTCATATTATTGGTTCGAAGATTATAAGTTAAAAATGTTTTGCTTGTTAGTCCTAAACTCAAATGTCGTATAACAAGTTTAAATGCGCTTCTTTAGAACTTGTTTAAAAATTGACCTTTTGATAGAATAATTGTGCAATCGTAAAATACTGTTTTAAATTATGAAATCTCCATTAAATAAAATCAAAAAATTAAAACCCTTAGAAGAAATAAAAAAGACAGAAAGAGAATTTAGAGAAAAAACAATCACTTTAATTTTGGGCGGTTTTGGATTGGTAGCAGCCTTGGCCTGGAACGAGGCAATAAAAAGTTTATTTGAGACTTTTTTTAAGAAAAGTAATGAATTAATTGGAAAATTTATTTATGCAATGATAGTTACAGTTATTATAGTGGTTGTTTCGATGAGGTTGAAAAAAATCGCTGAAAAAAAAGAATAATTAGCCAACCAGAAAGAATTCCAATAACCGCTCCGGCTAAAATATCAGATGGCCAGTGAATTCCACAAATCACTCGGGAAATAGAAATTAAAAAGCTGGCAAGAAAAAATCCGATGCCGGCTTTTTTATTGTAAAAATAAACAACTGTAGATATGGCGAAATAAAAGGCAGCGTGGCCAGAGGGGAAAGAAGCTGCGTTATGAGATAGGAGCAAATTAACATTGTTTTCAACGAATGGCCTGGGTCTTGGCCAGAGCCAGCGAATAAAATTAACAATAACCAATCTTGCTAAAATTGCTGCCCCAAAAGCCTGAATTATCATCGGCCAGTATTTCTTAAAGTTTTTTAGTAAAAATAAAAAAAGAATAAACCATAAAACATATTCAAAATGTTCAGCAAAATAAATATTCAAAGTATCGAGCCATAGCCACTTTTCGGCAAAACTATTAATTTGTTGAAATAAAAATAAATCCAAATTCATAAATTAAATTTCACTAAATTTTCAATCAGGCAGGCAACGGTCATTGGCCCTACGCCACCAGGGACAGGGGTAATATAGCTTGCTTTTTTGGAAACACTTTTGAAATCAACATCGCCCATTAGTTTTCCTTTCTTAACAGAGGTTCCGGCATCAATTACCACCACTCCTTTTTTAACCATCCTCCCGGTAATTAAATCAGGTTTGCCTACTCCAGAAATTAAAATATCGGCTTTTTTAATAAAAGAAGGGGTATCTTTTGTAAATTCATTAAGAACTGAAATAGTTGCTTTTTCCCGTAAAAGCCGGAGAGCTAAAGGGTTGCCAACTAATCTTCCGGCGCCCACAATCACAACATTTTTTCCTTTTAATTCAATTTTGTAATTTTTAAAAAAATACAAAATCCCCTGAACGGTTGGCGGTAAAATTTTAAGAGTTCCCTGATAAAACTTTCCTAAACTTTTTTCAGATAAAACATCGATGTCTTTTTCTTCAGGAATTAAATTTAAAAATTCCTCAGGGAGAAATTTTTCAGGTAAAGGCAGTTGAATAATCACTCCGGAATCGGCCGGGTTTTTAGTAATTTTCTCAATTTCTTTTTTTAATTCCGCAACGCTGATTTTCGCTGGCAATTTACACAATTTAAAATCAATACCCACCCTCTCACAGGCTTTTTTCTTTTGCGAAATGAAAATTTTAGAAACTGGATTTTCCCCAACTTGAACTACTGCCAACCTTAACTTTAATTTCCTCTTCTTAATTTCTTTTTTAAGATTCCCTAAAATTCTTTCCGCTATTTTTTTTCCGTCGAGAAGATTCATATCCCTGGAATTGGAAACTTTTGGGAAAACTCTAAAACTTCTTTTTTTATTTTTTTTATTAGCTCGTTTTTTTTAATCTCTTCTCTGAACTTCTTTAAGTAATCTCTTATTTCCTCTTTAGTTTCTGGCAGTCGATAGGGTTTTATTTCATTTACTATTTGAACTACCCAATTCGCAATCAATTTCATTTCTTCTTCTTTCATGCCTCGGGTGGTAATGGCTGGCGTGCCCAACCTTACTCCACTGGGGTAAAAGGGCGTTGAAGGATCTTCAGGTATGGTGTTTTTATTAACAGTAATTCCAGCCATATCTAAAGCATCTTGCAAAAACACGCCCATTCCTCTTTCATAAGGCGTTAAGTCAATTAACATCATGTGGTTATCCGTACCATTAGAGACAAGTCTTATTCCTTGCCTCATTAATTCTTCTGCTAACGCTTTTGCATTTTTAACAATCTGTTTTCCGTATTCTTTGAATTCCGGTTTTAATGCTTCTGCCAAAGCCACAGCAATAGCTGCTGTCTGATGATCATGCGGTCCGCCCTGAACACCGTTAGGAAAAACGGCCTTATCTATTTTCTCAGCTAATTCAGGATCTTTTTTCAAACCTTTTTCTGTAACCATAATGATACCTCCTCTTGGCCCACGAAGAGTCTTATGAGTAGTGGTAGTAACAATGTGGGCAAAATTAACCGGACTCTTATGAACACCAGCGATAACTAAGCCTGCAATGTGAGAAATATCTGCAACTAAATAAGCGTCGACCTCGTTAGCAATTTGAGATAATTCCTCAAATGCAAATTCTCTTACATAAGCTGTGGCGCCACACCAGATTAATTTCGGCCTATGTTCTTGCGCTAAAGTCCTGACTTCTTCTACATTTATGTAACCATCTTTTTTTACATGATAAGGAATGCTTTTATAAAGTTTTGAACTAAGATTAGCTTTCCAGCCCATGGTTAAATGACCGCCATCAGGAAGATTCTGGCCCATTATCGTATCGCCAAAATTGCAGATGGCAAAATAGGCAGCAAAGTTTGCCGGACTGCCAGAGTAAGGTTGGACATTGGCATAAGGAACGCCAAAAGCCTTCTTAGCGCGTTCAATAGCCAAGTTTTCAATCTGGTCTATAAACTGATTTCCGCCATAATAACGTCTGCCTGGATAACCTTCTGAATATTTATCAATTAAAATAGAGCCCAAAGCCTCTAGCACCGCTGGCGAAGTATGATTTTCCGAAGGAATCATTTCCAAACCCTCCCTTCGCCTCTGTTTTTCGGCTTCAATCAATTCGTAAATTTTAGGGTCGTTTTGTTTTAATGACATATTAGTGTTTAAAACATCGAATTTTTGTAAAAACCATTGGGATTTTGTATTTATTGCAAAGTTCGATAATCTTGTCATCTCGAATCGAACCGCCAGGTTGAATAATTGCTCTTACCCCGGCTTTAATTAAAATTTCTGGGCCGTCGGGAAATGGAAAAAAACCGTCGGAGGCCGCAACTGTATTTTTTGCCCTTTTTCTCGCTTTGGTTACTGCCAGCTCACAACATTTTTTTCTATCTTGCTGGCCGACTCCCGAAGAAATTAAAGTTTCATCCTTTACTAAAACTATAGCATTGGATTTCGAAACCTTGCAAATTTTCCAGGCAAAAAGAAAGTCTTTTATTTGTTTTTTAGCTGGCTTAACTTTTGTTGCTATTTTTAAATCTTTTTCTTTAATTTCTTTTAAATCTGGCTCCTGGATTAAATATCCTCCTCTGATTTTTTTAAAATCAGTTTCTTTTGAAGGTTGGAGATTTTTTAGAGTCTGGTTAGCTAAAATTATCAAATTTGGTTTTCGAGAAAAAATTTTCAATGCTCTCTCTGTAATTTTAGAAGCTAAAAGAATTTCAAAAAAGTTTTTTATCATTAATTTCGCCAATTTTTCACCAACTTCTTGATTAATTCCAATTATCCCACCGAAAGCAGCTAAGGAATCGCCTCCCTTCCAAGAACGAAAAAATGCGTCTTTGACATTTTTCCCATAAGCTGCACCACAAGGGTTTCCGTGTTTGATGATTACGCAAGTAGGTCTTTCATTTCCTATCTCGGCCAAAACATTGATTGCAGCATTGATATCTAAAAGATTATTAAAAGAAATTTCCTTACCCTGAAGTTTTTTAAATTTTTGAATTGCCAAAGGGTCTTTACTTTTAGGGTCAAGATAAAAAGCACCTCTTTGATGAGGATTTTCACCATAGCGAGTGTCAAAAGATTTTTTGAGTTCGATTTTAAATCGATTTTTGAAGAGCATTTTTGAAATATTTTGCTATTTTTCTATCATATTCAGCTGCTCTTTTAAAAGCTTTGTGGGCTAATTCTAAATGAATTTTCTCTGGAATTTTTCCTTTAATTCTCAGAATCTTAATAATTCTTTTATAGTCTTTTGGGTCGATTATTACGGTAACGTATTTGTAATTTTTGGCTGCTGCTCGAATCATCATAGGGCCACCAATATCAATATTTTCTATCGCCTCTTTTAAGGTGCAATTTTTCTTTACAATAACCTTCTCAAAGGGATAAAGATTACAAACCACCATATCAATTGGCGAAATTCCTAATTTTTTAGCTTCCTTTAAATGTTTTTTATTTTTTCGGTCATAAAGAATGGCTCCGCCAATCTGAAAAGAGATTGTTTTCATTCTTCCGTCAAAAGATTCGGGATTCTGGGTGATTTTTTCAATTGGAATAACTTTAATTCCTGCTTTTCTTAAAACTTTGGCCGTTCCGCCAGTGGAAATTATTTTCCAATCCAATTTAATCAATTTTTTAGTAAAATCAGCTATGCCGGTTTTATTATAAACACTAATCAAAGCTTGTTTCATCCGGATTTAAGGTCTTAAAATTTTAGGTGGCGAAGTTGTTAAATCTAAAACTATTGACGGTTTGCTTTTTGGCAAGTTTCCAGCATTTAAAATTAAATCGGGCTGGATTTTTTGTTTTTCAAATTGAGAAGTTACCTCTCCTATTTTGGTTGAAGCAGGTTTCCCTGAAATGTTAGCTGAAGTGCCAGTTAAAGGTCGATTTAATTTCGAAAGTAAAATATTAACTAATTTGTGATTCGGGATCCGCAGACCAATTGTCTTTGGACTTGCTTCAAAGACCTTTATCTTTTCTTTCTTTTTAAAAACGGCAGTCACTTTTCCTGGCCAGATTTTCTTTAAAATTTTTTCTCTTTCTTTATCAATCTCTACCAACCTTTTTGCCCTTTTTAAATCTTTAACAAAAATTGGAATTGGTTTTCCTTTCGGTCTTTGTTTAATTTTAAAAACTTTCTCAACAGCTTTCTCATTTGTAGCATCGGCTATTAAGCCATAAACTGTGTCAGTTGGACAAACTATTACTTCTCCCCTTTTTATCGATTCTATGGCTCTGTTTATTGTTTTTTTTAAATTTTTTTGATTAACTTTTAATACCTCCATATTTCAATTTTTCAATGGCTAATTTTGCTGCTCCAATTACTGGCTCTACTTTCGGTTGAATAAATTGAACTTTTGGAGCTACTTTTTTGATTTCTCTTTTTACAGTATCTAAGACAATTTTTGATTTAAACATACCACCAATCATCACCAAAGGGAATCTGCTTTTTTGAAAATTCAATTTTTTGATTACTGTTTTAGCTGCCAGGGATAGTTCTTTTCCAGCTTCCAGCATTATTTTTTTGGCAACTCTATCTTCTTTTTGGGCAGCCGCGTCGCAATAAATTGAAAGTAAGGAGATAATTTTGGCTGGATTTTCAGAATAAATCTTGGATAATAAATCTTCTTTGGTTTTAACTTTTAATCTTTGGAAAGTTAATTTTGTTAATAAGGTCTTTTTGCCCCGGCTGTCTAACTCTCTAAAAATTGCCTGAAATACTCTTCGTCCTGCCCAGAAACCAGATCCTTCATCATTTAACCAACCCCAACCTGAAATTTTTACCTCGCGATTTTTACGCCAGCCGTGACAAACAGAACCTGCTCCAGAAATTAAAACAAGGCCATCTTTTTCATCAGTTCCCGATTTAAAACCAGCCATTTGGTCTGAAATAATTTCAATTTTTCCTTTTAGAACCTTTGAGATTTTCGGGATTTTTAAAATCTCTTTTTTTATTTTTTCTTTTTCTGATTTAAATTCTTCTTCAACTGCTGCCAAGGCAATAAAAATTGAAAAGACGTTTTTTCCCGAAATACCATTAATTGTTTTTAAAATTGCCTCAGAAATATTTGCCCCGGCTGCTTTTATGCCAACATTTCTTAAATTGGAAGGTCCGGTTTCAGCTTTGGCTAAAATTTCCTTTTTTAAATTAGCCAAAACAGCCAAGGTTTTTGACCCTCCCCCATCTACTCCAATTACATAATTTAATTGCTTATCTGTTTTCATTTGAAACTCTCTTTGTCTTTAATATTTCTCTTTACTAAAGAATTAGGATAAATTAAGCAATCAGAGCCAATTAATACTCCCGGCATTATAGAAACATTTATTCCGGTTTCAACGCCATCTCCTAAAATGCAGCCAAATTTTTCTCTTTTGGTATCAACCAATTTCCCATTAGTTATTAGCTTAATTGTTTTCTGGTCGAATCGGAGATTGGCAATAATCGTTCCTGCCCCAAGGTTACAACGTTCTCCAATTATTGAATCACCGACATAGCTTAAATGAGAAATTTTAACATTGGCCCCTATAATTGAATTTTTTATTTCTACCGCCTGACCAATTAAGCAATTGTTGCCAATACTAACAGGTCCTTTTATATAACAATTTGGCCCGATCTGAGAGTTTTTCCCAATATAGATTGGACCTTGAAGATAACTCCCGCTTTTAATTAGAGTTCCTTCCTCAGCTATTATTTTTCCTTTAATCTGAGAGTTTTTCTCAACCTTTCCCTCTCTAATTCCTTTTTCCCTCTTTAGCAAAAACTCATTAACTTCAAATAAATCCCAGGGATAAGAAAGGGAACGCCAGTTTTTTGCTTTAATAAAAAATAATTTTTCTTTTTTTATAAATTCCCCTAAATAATCAGTAAATTCATATTCACCCCTCGACGATTTTTTAATTTTGAAATTAAAAATTAGTTTTGGCAAAAAATAAAGGCCGGCATTTACCAAGTTGTCTGCTGGCTCTTTTGGTTTTTCAATTATGCCTTTAACAAATTCCCCCTCGCAAGAAACAATCCCGAAATTAGAAAGATTTTTTGCCCGAGCTAATAAAATACAGGGATATTTTTTTAAGCATTTTTTAATGTCCTCTCTGTCGTATAAATCATCGCCATTTAAAAGTAAAAATTTATCTCCAATTAAAAAAAGAGCTTTTTTGGCCGCATTACCCGTTCCTAATTGCGCTTTTTGAAAAACATATTTTATTTTTAGGTTTTTGTAACGCTCGCCAATAAGGTTTTTTATTTTCTCTCCTCGATAACCAACAACCAAAACCACCTCTCCCACTAAATTATTTAATTGGTCCAAATTATATTCTAAAATGGTTTTATTCAAAACTTTTAAAAGAGGTTTAGGCCGGCTATTGGTAAGGGGTTGAAATCTCTTTCCTCTTCCGGCGGCTAAAATTACTGCCTGTAAATTTTTTATCATAATAAAGGGGAACTAATAAGCTTTGGCGAGTTTAAAAGTTTTTAGGTTTAATTCCAGGTATTTTTCGGGAATTATTTTTTTAATTGCCCTTGAGATTGAGTTTGGTTTTAAAGGAATTAAATTTTTAAAGGAGGCTAAACTGATTAGATAAATTCCAGCGACTACTTTAGCCCCCAGTTTTTCCTGGCAGATTTCCTCTGCCGGAACTAAAATAATATTTTTGCTAATCTTTTTTAGGCACTTTAAAATCTCTGTTTCAGTTAAATTTTTGACTAAAGGAATAGAAATAATCTTTTTGTTAAGTAAAAAAGCGGTTCCCGAATTGGCAAAGGGGTAAGCCCTTAAAGCTTCTTGCATTTCTAATCCTAAAATTAAATCTGCCTCGCCTTGTGAAACTAAAGGAGAAAAAACCTCCTTCCCAAATCTAATATGAACCTCAACCGAGCCACCTCTCTGAGACAAACCGTGAAGTTCCGAAGTTCTTACCTCATAGCCCTCGAATAAGGCAGCCTCAGCAATAATCTGCAAAAGAGTAATTAACCCCTGTCCTCCAGTACCAACAATAACAATATTAAATTTTTCTAAATTTTTAGGCATTTTTTTGGGCAACAAATATACAAGGATGAGTGGCAATAATTACCGAAACCTCTGATTTATCTAAAAATTCTTTAACTGCATTAATAAATTCTTGTTGATTAATCGGATCAATGATTTTTAAATTTTTTACTCCGCAAGCCCTCACAATTTTTTCAATTTTTATCCCATTTGGGACAAGGGGCGCTCCGGGATGAGGCTGGTGGCCGGTCATTGCAGTGGTTTGGTTCTCCATTACAATAATTAAAGGATTGGATTTGTTAAAAACCGTATTAATTAAAGCTGGAATGCCGGAGTGAAAAAAAGTTGAGTCGCCTATAAAAGTAATTAATTTTTGGCCAGTCACTTGCTCTGAACCGTGTTGAAGGGCTTTTTTTATCCCGTGAGCAATTCCTATTGAAGAACCCATACAGGAAAGATAATCTTGAATGTTATGAGGAGGAAAGCCAGCTAGCATATAACAACCGATGTCTCCGCCAAAAATTACCTTTTTAGGGTCAACAGCTTTTTTAACTGCCCCAAAAACTAACCAATAGGGACAACCCGGACAAAGCTGAGGAGAACGCTTTGGAACTTGGAACTTGGAATCTGGAATCTGGAACTTGTGTTTTTTCCTCCCCATCAGCTTAGATAAGGCTAAAATTACTTGTTCGGGTTTCAATTCGCCGACTTCAGATAATATTTTTTTACCAATTATCTCTAATTTCGGATTTACATCTTTTGCTAATCTTTCTATTTCTTTTTCTAAATATGGCTCTAATTCTTCAACAATCAAAACTTTTTTAAATTTTTTAATGAAATTTTGAATTTTCTTTTCTGGTAGAGGATAAAAAAATCCCAGTTTTAAAACTGGCAAATTCAGACTAAGCTCTTTTAACGCTTCCCTTACATATAAATAACTAACTCCAGAAGTTATGATACCTATTTTTTGTCTGTCGGTATCAGATACCGACAGACTTGCATTCAGCTTGGATTTTTCGGAAAATTGCTTGATTTTTTCTATCTTTTCTAAAAGTTCTTTTTTCATCTCCAATACTCTCGGCGGCATGGTTACAAATCTTCTCGGCTCCTTAATAAACTTACCTATTACACAACCGGGCCGCGTAATTTTTTTGAACTTAATTGGCGCCCGTTGATGGGCAACTCTGGTCGTAGTCCTAACCATTACGGGAATTTTAAATTTTTCTGAAATTTTAAAGGCCAACTCTGTAAAATCTTTGCATTCCTGAGGATCTGAAGGTTCTAAAATAGGAATATGGGCTAAAAAAGCAAAAGCTCGGCTATTTTCTTCAGATTGAGCTGAACTGTGGCAAGAAGGATCATCAGCAGCAATAATTACAGTCGGACCCTTTGCACCAGTATATAAAAAGGGAAGTAAAGAATCTGAACAGACATTTAAACCGAAGTTTTTCATCGCCACCAAAGTTTTCAAACAAGAAAAAGAAGCTCCAATTCCTGCTTCCAAAGCTACTTTTTCATTGGTAGAAAACTCAAAATAACCTTTATATTTTCCTGCTTGAGAAAGTTTAAAAAAGGTATTTCCAATTTCTGAAGCCGGAGTACCAGGATAAGTAGAAACAAATTGAACCCCTGATTCCAAAGCGCCTCGAACAATGGCTTCATTGCCCAAAAGAATATTTTTTTTACCAGGTTTTTGTAATAAAATCTCTTCCATATAGCTAAACTACGATATTAATTAATCTTCCGGGGACAAAAATTACTTTCTTTATCCCTTTTCCTTCGAGCCATTTTTTTATTTTTTCGCTGTTTAAAGCGAGCTCTTCCGCTTCTTTCTGGGAAATATCCGCCTCTGCCTCTATTTTATCACGAATTTTGCCATTAATCTGAATAACTAAAGTTATTTTTTTCTCTTCAATTAATTTTGGGTCATATTTTGGCCAGGGCTGAGAGAAAATTGAATCTCTTTTTTTATAGTCTTTAAGGTTTTTTTCAGGTGTTAATTCCCGCCAAAGCTCCTCTGCAATATGAGGAGCAAAAGGAGAAAAAATCTTTAGGAAATTTTTAAAATCTCCTTTTTCTAATCCTCCCTTCTCTTTTTGCCAATTATTAGAAAACTCCATCAGCGTGCTAACAGCTGTGTTGAACTTTAAATTCTCAATATCTTGGGAAACTTTTTTAATAGTCTGGTGGAGTAATTTTTTAAAACGGGGGGAGCTTTTAGATTTTTGAGAATAGAAAAATTGATTAGCTAATTTCCAAACTTTATCTAAAAACCTCTTTGTCCCTTTTACTCCTCTGGTATCCCAAGCAATAGTTTCGCCAAAAGGACCCATAAACATCTCATAAATCCTTAAGGTATCAGCGCCGTATTGCTTTATAACCTGTTTGGGAGTAATCGCATTGCCCCGGGACTTAGACATCTTGATTCCTCCCTCTCCGAGAACCATTCCATGAGAAGTTCGTTTTTTGTAAGGCTCAGGGCCAATAAGTTTTGGAAAGGCCCCAATATCCCATAAAAACTTATAGATAAAACGAGAATACAAAAGATGCAAGGTAGTATGCTCCATGCCGCCGTTATACCAGTCTACCGGCATCCAATATTTAAGTAGTTTTGGACCAGCCATTTTTTTATCGTTTTTAGGATCACAATAACGCAGATAATACCAATTAGAACCAGCCCAGTTTGGCATAACATCGGTTTCTCTTTTTGCTCTGCCTCTGCATTTAGGGCATTTGATATTTACCCAATTTTCAACTGCTGCCAGTGGGGATTCGCCAGTTTCAGCAGGTTGATATTTTTTAACTCGAGGAAGTTTAACCGGTAAATCTTTTTCTGCTACCGGCAACCAACCACATCTTTCACATTTAATCATTGGAATTGGCTCTCCCCAGTAACGTTGCCGAGAAAAAATCCAATCTCTTAATTTATAATGGACAATTTTTTTCGCTAAACCTTTTCTTCCTAACCACCCAGCAATTCTTTCTTTGGCAATTTCTGAATTCAGCCCGTCAAATCTTCCGGAATTAATTAAATATCCTTCACCTGTATAAGCTTTTTTAAATCTACCGTTGGAAACCACTATCCCGGCTTCTTCTGGTAGTTCCTCCTTTTTTTCGAAAGGTTTAATCACCTCAATCATTGGTAAATTATATTGTCTGGCAAAGTCAAAATCTCTTTGGTCATGAGTTGGAACAGCCATAATTGCCCCAGTACCATAGTGCATCAAAACATAATCTGCTACCAAAACGGGAATTTCCCTCAAATTGACCGGATTAATTGCCTTTATTCCTTTGACTTCTATTCCAGTTTTCTCTTTAATTTCACTAATTCTTTCCCTCTCTATCTTTTTCTTGGATTCTCTGACATATCTCTCAACAGATTTAAGATTTAAGATTTTAGATTTAAGCGTCTCAATTATCGGATGCTCGGGAGATAGGACTAAATAAGTAGTGCCGAAAAGAGTGTCTGCCCGAGTTGTAAATACTGGAATTTTAAATTCTGCATTTTTAATTCTGAATTCTATTTCCCATCCTTCTGATTTTCCTATCCAATCTTTCTGGAGAACTTTAACTCTCTCTGGATAATCAACTTTGTCTAAGTCCTGAATTAGTCTTTCAGCATATTTGGTTATTTTTAGCATCCACTGCTCTTTTTCTCTTCTCTCAACTTTTGCCCCGCACCTTTCGCATCCCCCATCAACTACTTCCTCATTAGCCAAACCAATTTTACAAGCTGGGCACCAGTTAATTGGCATTTTGCTTTTGTAGGCTAAACCATTCTTAAAGAGCTGCAAAAAAATCCATTGAGTCCATTTGTAATAAGCCGGGTCAGTAGTATTAATTTCCCGGCTCCAATCAAAAGACAACCCTATACTTTTTTGCTGGCCCTTGAAAAAAGAGGTGTTTTTTCTGGTGACTTCTCGGGGATGAATCCCGGTTTTAACAGCATAGTTTTCGGTTGGCAACCCAAAAGCATCCCAGCCCATAGGGAATAAAACATTAAAACCCTCCATTCTTCTTTTACGGCTGACTATATCCAAGGCAATATAAGGTCGGCAATGCCCAACGTGAAGCCCTTCGCCAGATGGATAGGGAAACTCAACTAAAATATATTTTTTTGGCTTCTTGGAAAAATCTTTTGCTTCAAAAATTCCTATTTTTTCCCAAACTTTTTGCCATTTTCGCTCTATTTTTTGGGGATTATATTTCATACTTTATTTTTAATTTTAACTCGTTTTTTTTATTTTGTCTATTTTAACCTAATAAACGAAGTAAAAAGACTACGAGAATAATCTCGTAGTCTTTTTAAAAAATAAGATTAAATAAAGTTTTAAATTCTAAATAATTTTCTGGCGTTTGCAGTAGTAGTATTTGTTATCTCTTCATAACCTAAATTTTTAATTTCAGCAATCTCCTCAGCGACATATTTTACATAAATAGGCTCATTACGACCAGCCATTGGAGGTGGGGTTAAATAAGGGCAATCGGTTTCAATTAAAATTTTCTCTAAGGGAGTTTGTCTAATGTTTTCTTCAAAATCAATTCCTTCAATTTTCTTGAAAATTATTCCATTAAATCCAATGTAAAATCCAAAATCTAAATATTTTTGAAGCTGGTCTAAATTTCCTACAAAACTATGAGCTACTGCTTTCTGAGGTTTAACTTCTGGTTGAGCGAAAAAAAGCTCAATTAAGTCTTGATGAGCCTGGCGGCAGTGAAAAATTACCGGTAAATTTAATTCTTTTGCTAATTTTAATTGTTGACAGAGAACAGTTCTCTGTTTTTCTTTAAAAAGTTCTAATTTCTTTTTGGTTTTTGGTTTCCAATAATAATCTAAACCAATTTCGCCAATCGCCACCACCTTTTTGGATTGGGTTAATTCTCGGTATTGGGTATAATCAAAATCTTTTTCAAAATTGCTCCCTTCCTGTTCGTCAATTTTCATTTTTACCAGCCCGGTATCTAAATTTATGGGATGAAGCCCTATTGCAGTATAAACTCCTTCCGGATATTTCTCGGCAATTTCCACTGCCCTTTTTGAAGTTTCGTAATTTGTTCCAACATTTATCATCCAGATACCTCCTTCCAAAGACCGACGGATAACTTCATCAGTATCTTCTTTAAAAACTCTAAAATTCAAATGAGCATGAGTGTCAATGAGCATAAATTAAATTCGTGGGAATAATGACTGGCTTTTTTTTGTTGCCACTTGTTTGAGTATTTTCTCTGAGGTTTCTGGCAAAAATGGCCTTAACATCTCAGCGATGTTACTAATAGTAAATAATAAATTACCAATAACTATTTTTTGATTTTCTTTTTCTTCCCAGGGCCTTTCTTTTTCAATATATTTGTCAGAAAAACTAATCAAATTCCAAATAGCTATTAAGGATTCATTAAATTTAAATTCATCAAGGGCTTTTTTATATTTCTTGCGAGCATCATCGATAACTTTTTCTATTTCTTTCTCCTTTGATGGTTGGTAGTTAATACTTGATACTTTTTCTGCCATTGTTAAAACTCTCGCCACCAAATTTCCTAATCCGCTTGCTAAATCCGAGTTATATCTCGCTTCAAATTTCTCATAAGTAAAATCGCCATCTTCAGTTGGAGGGATTTCCCGCAAAAGAAAATAGCGAACGGCATCAATCCCGTATTTTTTAGCCAAATCAAACGGGTCAATAACGTTTCCCAAAGATTTTGACATTTTTTGACCGCCAACAGTAATAAAACCGTGAATTAAAATCTGTTTGGATGTTGGAAGGCCAGCCGATATAAGCATAGCTTGCCACATAGAAGACTGTTGACGAAGATTATCTTTCCCAGCCACCTGAACCCCTGGCCAAAAATCATTAAACTTTTCTAAGTCATTGGGCCAACCCAAACAAGAAATATAATTTACCAATGCATCAAACCAAACAGACATAACGTGTTTGTCATCCCCCGGCACCGGAATGCCCCAGGGCATTTTTGCTTTCAGTCGAGAAATACTGAAATCCTTCAATCCTCGTTTAGTAAATTCTTTAATTTCATTTAATCTGGATTCTGGCAAAACAAATCGAGGATTCTTTTGATAAAATTTTAGAAGTTTATCCTGATATCTTGAGTAGCGGAAAAAATAATTCTCTTCTTTAATAATTTCCAGATCCTGATCGGGATGAACGGAACACTTGCCGTCGACTAATTCTGACTCGGTCTTTTCTAATTCACAGCCCACACAATACTTAATTTTATAATCCTTTTTGTAAATATCTCCGTTTTTATCGCAACGGCGCCAGAATTCTTGGGCTGCTTTAATGTGGTGGGGGGCAGTTGTGCGAATAAAACTGTTGTAGCTTAAATTTAAAGCCTGTTTTAAACCTTCATATCTCTTAGCATAGATATCACAATAGGCCTGGGGCTCCAAATTTTCTTCTTGGGTTTTGCGAAAAACTTTAAGCCCATGCTCATCCACACCGGTGTTGAAAAAGGCTTCGTAACCCTGTTGGCGATAATATCGAGCAACTACATCTGTTTGAATAATCTCCAAAGCAAAACCAATGTGTGGTTCCGCATTAACATAAGGCAAGGTGGTTGTTATGTAAAATTTTTTCTTTGCCATAATCTTAAAAGGAGGCTAAACCTCCTTTTATTTTATCACAAAATAGATTATAATAAAAAATTATGATTTTAACTTGTCATCTCCTTGTCGGTGCCGCAATAGCTAACAAAATTAAATTTTTACCTTTGGCATTTTTCTTAGCTTTCTTAAGCCATTATTTTTTGGATTTTATACCTCATATTGATTACTCAATTAAAAGTATTAAAGGAAAAAAGTGGGAAAAATCCTTTCCCGCTTTTCTAAAAGTGATTTTGGATATTTCTTTAGGGGTTTTACTTATTTCAATTTTTTCAAAAAATCAGCCAGTAATTTTTGTCGGGGCTTTTTTCGCTATTTTATCCGATGGTCTTAATTTTTTAAATTTATTTTTTTCTAACCGAATTTTAGAAATCCATTATGCTCTTCATCAAAAAATTCACTTTTTTAAAAACAAAAAAATCTCCTTTTTTTGGAGAATTTTTAGCCAGATTTTGATAGTTTTAACAGCTATTTTCTTTCTACGGTAACTACAAATTCTCCTTTTATCTTTCCGCCAGCCGGCGGATTTATTTTCTCAATTACTTCTTTAATTGTTCCTCGGTAGGTTGTTTCGAATTTTTTAGTTAGTTCTCGGCAAACGACTATTTCAGGTTTTAGGTTATAGGTTTTAGCTTCTAGCTCCAATTCTTTAAGACTTTTCATTATTCGATAGGGAGATTCGTAAAAGATTACCGGATATTTTGAATTTATCATTTCCTCAAAAAACTTCTTTCTTTTTCTTTTTGTCGGTGGAAAACCCATAAAAATAAATTTATCCATCGGGAAACCGGAAATTGAAGCCGCCGCCGTTACTGCCGAAGGTCCGGGAATTGGAATAACTTTAACTCCATCTCCTACCTGAGCGCCAGCGGAGGGTGGAGATGAACAAAGTTCATCGACTACCTGAGCGCCAGCGGAGGGTGGAGATGAACAAAGTTCATCGACTGATCGATTAATCACTTCCTCAACTAATCTGTTTCCCGGGTCGGATATTCCTGGAGTTCCAGCATCAGAAACTAAAGCTAAATTCCTCCCTTCTTTTAAAAGTTGAACAATCTCTTCAACTTTTTTTAATTTTGAATGTTGGTGATAACTTAAGGTCTGAGTTTTGATCCCATAATGATCCAATAATTTTTTGGTTACCCGAGTATCTTCGCATAAAACTAAATCAACCTCCTTTAAAATTCGGAGGGCTCTAAATGATAAATCTTCGAGATTTCCAATTGGGCTGCCTATAATATAGAGAGCGCTCATAAGACCACCGTTGCTTCTTCTTCTTTCTTTTTCTTTAAAAAATCTTTTAAGAATTCGAATAGAATTCCAGCTAAAGGAACAGCTAAAATTGCTCCTAAAAATCCCCAGAGGACTCCCCCAATTGCCATAGACATTAAAACTAAAACAGGGGAAAGGCCAATAACTTTTTTTGATAAAATAGGCGTTAAAATACTATTTTCAATTTGCTGAATTAAGGTAAAAACAATTAAAACAAAAACTGCTTTATATACATTTTCTAAAGAGATAATTATGAAAAGAAGAACTGCTGTAATAATCGGCCCCAAGTAAGGGATAAAATTAAGGATTCCAGCAAGTAACCCTAAAGAGGCAGGATAATTTATTTTAAAAAGCAATAAAACAGCGAAAGTTGCTGCTCCGACAAACAGACAGGTTAATATTCTTATCAGAAACCAACCACTAACTTTCTTTTGACATCTTCTCCAGAGAGATAAGGCATAGTCCTCATATTTTTTGGGGAAAAGAAGATTCAAACTCTTTTCAATCGTCTTTTCTTCTAAAGAGAGGAAAATAGCAATGGCTAAGATAAAAATTGTTTTAAAAATTCCTCCAAAAATTACAAACAAGACATTAAAGATGTTAGCAGCTATTCTATCTAACGCCCCTCCCAGAATGTTAACAAAGCTTTCAATATTTTCAAATGCCTGAATACCCATTCCCTTTAGGGGAGGGGAAATCTTTTCAAAATATTGGGGGAGGATTTTTGAAAATTGTTGAATTTCAGAAACAAATACGGGAATAATTAAATAAATTAAAAGGGTTAAGAACCCGAAAACTCCAACATAGACAAAAATAACCGCCAAGACCCGAGGGATTCTTAATTTCCTTAAAAAATTAATGGTTGGATTAAATAAAAGCGAAATTATTAAGGCGAAAATAAACCAGACCAAAACATCTCTAATTTGGTAGAGAACGTAAAAAGAAAGAATAGTGACAGAAATTTTCAAAATTGTCCCCCAGGAAATATCTAAAACTTTCTCTTGGTTCATAACTTTAATAATTTTTGGAACTTATTTTTATCTTGAAATGGGCCGATGAGGGCCAAATTTAGTTTTTCAGGTTCAAAGATATCTTTAGCTACTTTTAGAATATCATCTTGACTGACTTTATCAATTTTTTTAAAAATTTCTTCCGGAGTTAAAATTTCTTCTTTCAGAAGTTCTTGAAGTCCATAAAAAGAAGCTTGAGCGTCAGAAGATTCTAATTCCAAAATTGTCTTTCCTTTTATACAGTCTTTGGCTTTTTTAAGCTCTTTTTTGGGAACTTTTATTTGAGAAATTTTCTTGTATTCTTTGAGAATGGTTAATATCGCCTTCTCTACGTTCTTATTATCAATGCCTGCCTGGGTAACTAAACAGCCAGAATCAGTCTCGGCAGAAACAGAGGTTTGGATATAATAAGCAATCCCTAATTTTGTTCTTATTTCCTCAAACAAACGAGAGCTCATCATTCCCCCTAAAATTATTGCCAATAATTCTAAGACATATTTTTGGGGATGAAAAATATTGTATCCTCTAACGCCTAAACATAAATGAGTTTGGTCGGTTTGACGATGGTGGAGTAAAATAGATGGTTTTGATTGTTTCTCAAGGACCGGAAGTTTTGGCCTGGGTTGGATTGCGTTTATTTTAGAAAAGTATTTTTTAATTTTTTTAACTGCAGCTGTTTCTTCTATTTTTCCGGCTACACAGATAATTGTGCTATTGGCCACATACTGCGATTTCATATAATTTACTAAATCTGCTCTCTCTATTCTGTTTACGCTTTCTTTTTCTCCGGCAACCGGCCAACCAGCCGGCTGATCGCCATACAAAAGCTTTGACCACAAAACCTGAACATAACTAATCGGATGGTCCTGATACATATTAATCTCTTCAATAATCACCCCTTTTTCTTTCTTAACTTCAACTTCGGGCAATAAACTATTTAAAAATATGTCCGACACCCAATCCAAAGCTGTTTCAAAATGATTGGCATCGACTTTAGCAAAATAACCAGTAAATTCTTCTGAAGTGAAGGCATTATAAATTCCTCCAATTTTGTCTAAGGTTTCAGCGATATCTACTGTCGAAGGTTTTTTCTTCGTTCCTTTAAAATACATATGTTCCAACAAATGAGAAATGCCATTTATCTCTTTTGTCTCATATTTAGAGCCGGTGCCTACCAAAGCTAAAACCGTCACCGCGTTGGTGTTTCTCATCGGAAAAGTAATAATCCTAAGGCCATTTTTAAGAGTGGTTTTCCGAAACATAATCATTATTAAATACCCAATTTCTCTTTTAAAACATTCGTCAAATCTAAAATCTTTACTCTTTTTTGTTTCATTGTATCGCGCTCTCTGATTGTAACATCTTCTTTTTCTAAAGTTTCGAAATCTATTGTAACTACTGCTATGGTAGCTATTTCATCTTGGCGTCGATACCTTCTACCGATTGAACCTGACTCATCATACTGGCACATAAAATTGGGTTTGAGCATCTGATAAATTTCTTTAGTTTTTTTAACAAGCTCGGGTTTATTTCTAACTAAAGGCAAAACGGCAACTTTTATTGGAGCCAAATCTTTGTGTAGTTTTAATAAAATTTCTGTCTCTTTTGTCGCTCTGGTTGTTTTTGTCCGACCTCCTTTAACTTCTGTATAAGCATCAATCAAAAAGGCCAAAAAAGATCTATCTGCTCCGGCTGAAGTTTCAATAATATAAGGGAAGTATTTTTCTTTGGTTCCCTCATCAACATATCCAAAATCTTTTCCCGAATATTTCGAATGATTAGATAAATCCCAATCGCCTCGATTATGGATTCCTTCGATCTCTTTCCAACCAAAGGGAAATTTATATTCCAAGTCTAAGGCTTGCTTGGCATAATGAGGTCGCTCTTTTTCTGGAACCTCCTTAATTCTTAAATTTTCTTTTTTAATTCCTAAATTTAGATACCATTTTAATCTTTCTTTTTGCCAAAAATCAAAATATTTTTTAGCATTTTTAGGGTGACAGAACCACTGCATTTCCATTTGCTCAAATTCTCGGGTGCGAAAAATAAAATCTCCAGGGGTAATCTCATTCCGAAAAGCTTTTCCAATTTGAGCTACCCCAAAGGGAACTTTTAACCGCATTGAATTTAAAATATTCTCAAAATTAACATAAATTCCCTGACAGGTTTCTGCTCTTAAATAAGTAACCGCTGCTTCCTCCTCGACCGGTCCAACAAAACTTTTCATCATTAAATTGAATTTCCTTGGCGCCATTAATTCCCCACCACATTCCGGACATTTTTTGTCTTTAATCTCGTCTAACTTGAATCTTTTATGACATAACCTGCATTCCACTAATTCATCGGCGAACCCAGCAGTTAAATGCCCCGAGGCCTGCCAAACTCTTGGATTCATTAAAATTGCTGCATCCAAACCAACTATATTTTCATGATTTTTTATCATCTCGTCCCACCAGGCCAGTTTAATATTATTTTTCATCTCCACTCCTAAAGGTCCAAAATCATAGCAAGAACCAAAACCACCGTAAATCTCTGAGGATTGAAAAATAAATCCTCTTCTTTTACACAAAGATATAATTTTTGACATCAAATCAGTCATAATTTTTAATCTCATTGAACATCGAAATAAATTGAAAATTTATTGAGAGATGGCTCGAAGAAGTAAACTTCTTCTCCCACCCTCATTTATATTCGGGTAAATGAATCAAAAGTTCATTGAACATCGAAATAAATCTAAAGATTTATGAGAGGTGAGATGAATTTTTAATTCATCGAACCTTGCCCATTTCCTCGCTAACAGTCGAGTCATCTGGCAAAGAAGTATTAACTGCTCCAGCTATAGCCTCCACCTTTTCTCCTGTCCAGATATCTTCTCCGATTATTTTAGCCTGAGAAATAAGTTCAGGAATCTGCCCTCTCTGGGTCGAATCAGGAGTTAAGGCAACTTGAAAGGAAATCTCAGGACCGGAGCCCGAAATTCCACTCCCAGCTGCTAACTCCCCAATTTCCCAGACAATTTCCCGACTTGCAGGATCAAAAGAAAACTTGGCTTCTTTTGAAGAAATTTCGCCAGTTAATCTCATCTGGGAAGGTAAATTAGCTTTAACTTTTAGGTTTTTAACATCATTGTAAAAATTTTTAGCCTGCCAAAAAATGGTGTAAGTTGTTGCATTTCCAACCTGGGGAGGAAGGGAACCATAATTTTTAAAAGGTCCTCCATTAAAATAACCTCTCTGAGAAATAGCCAGCTTTGTGTTGATTTTAGTAATAAATTCTTCTTTAGCCTGACTCAGGCTAATTTTAGTTTTGATTAGAGGATTCTTGCCTGATAAATCATCTTTTACCTTTATCCAAAATCCAACTTCTCCTTCTTCCATACTAGATAGAAGACGTAATTGAGGAACCACAATATGGTCCCAAATAATTGAGTTTGAATCTTTTTGAAATTGCCCGGCTCCAGCTTGAAGGGTGTTAAAATCTAAAACTTCTCCTTCTAACTGAGCTACCAAAAATAAATTTTCCAGAGCTTCTTCTCCGGTATTTTTAAAGAAGATTTCGTAATACAGGTAATCCCCGGAGTTAGCCGAATATTGAGGAGAACCATTGATTTGACAGGAAACAAAAATCGAAGGTCTGGTGATTTCTATTCCCTTAACTGCCTCTTTTAATAAAACAAATTCTCCTTCCTGCCAGATACCCAGGTTTGCCCGAAAGATTTTTGACTCTTGAACCTCTCCTGTCAGAATGCCAGAAACTTCAATTCTTCCTCCACCGGCCTTATTTAAAAGCGGGACATCCCATTCTGTTTTTCCAAGGGCTTTTGGCTGACTCTCAAAAAACTCAAAGCCAGAAGGATATTCAATTTTTATTCTTAAATTAGAAATTGGATAATCTATGTTTGAAAAATAATTTAGCCTAAAGAGAGTTTTTCTACCGGGCTCAACTTTTGAAGGAAAATCGAATTCAAAAGTAAGAGGAACGCTTTTAATTAAAGTGGTGAAAGTGGTGGCTGATTCATAGCGAGTTTTTAGATTTTTTGGCTTATAACTTAACCAGGCCTTGGCAATCTTAGCTTCATTTTCACTACCTAATAATCTGGCCTTAAAATGGAAGGTTTGCTCTTGGCCGGGGTAAATATCCTCAAGTTTTTTTTCTTGCCTTAGAGACCCTTTTTCTTCAGGCGAAACTTCCTGATTTTCGGGTAAATTTTGTTCCCCTATAACTATCGAATTTTTAGGATATTCAAAAATAAGTTTTGGCTCTTCCAACCTAATGTTTCCGTTATTTTTATACTTCACTATATATTCAATTTCTTGAGCCATTTCTACTTCTTCTGGCCCCAAAATTTCCACTCTCAATGTTTCTTTGGAATAAATATTCCTTTGATAATACCAAAATCCGGCTATCCCTAAGATAATTGTTAAAATAATAATGGCTTTTATTAATTTTCCTTTCATCTACCGAGCTTCCATTACCGAGCTTCCGAAGGAAGCGAAGGTGAGAAAGAGGATGAGATCCTCTTTCGACTATGGAAGCGAAGGTGAAGATGAGGACGAAGTCCTCATCGCCTTAGCCTATTTTAGCATAACAAAAATTAGATACAAAAAAACTTTAGCCTTCTCTTAAAAAAGCAAGATAAATTTCTGATATTTCTTTTAGATTTTTTCTCTCTGTTTTTATTATTTTAAGTCTTGGCAATATTTTCCAATTCTTTGAAAGAAAAATTCTTAAAATTTTAACCGTATCTACACTTATCCCCGCACTAAAATTTTTGGCGAGGGGGGAAGTTGCTTCTGTCTCCTTCTTGATTTTCTTAAAACATTGCCAGCATACTACCCCTCCTTCTTTTGGCACAAAATAAAAAGTTTCGGCTAAAAGTTTCTCTCTGCAAATTGGACAAGAAAAAAGCTCAGGTTTGAACCCCAAGAGAGAAAAGAGGTTCCAGAGAAAATAATAGTAGATAATTTCTAATTTTCCCTCTTCTTCAAAAACTTTATTTTGGCGGAAGATATTTAATTTTTGGAAGGCCGAGAGTAACAGCTGCCAGACAACATCGTCTTTCTCTTCTTTTCCGGTTAAAGAGTCAAGGCTATCAGCTATTTGTAAAGCTTGGTTTAATCTTTGAAGATTCTCTTTCAAGTTCTTAAATTTGTCAATTAAAATGGCGTCGGTTAGGGTTTTGTAGGCTTTCCCCTGAATGAATTCAATCTCTGAAAAATAAAAAAGTTCGGCTCCTGACCTTAATTTTGACTTAATCTTTCTGATGGCTTTCCCTAAAATCTCTAATTTCCCAAAATCTTTAGTATAAATTGTAAAAAGCTGGTCGGCTTCCCCCCGATCTTCTTTTTTTAGAAAAATTCCCTGAGTTCGGTAATGGGTAAACATTCCGATAATAATTTATTTTAATATTTATAAACCCGCCCTTTTCTTCGCGTCCTCTAAGCGAGCTATCTGTTCTCGAAGTTCATTCCTTTCGGTTCCGGTTTTTGGTACAGTTCTTTTTAGTTTGTAAATCTCCCTTTGGATTTCACTTCCAGAAATATCGCCGCCATAATAATTAGGAAATCTCTCCTTTAATATTTCTTTTCCCATTTTTCTTAATTGTCCCTTACTCCTTCCTCTGCTCCAAGGAATTGAATAAGAACCCCTCCTAAAAAGTTCTGGAAACTTGAGCCTCGGGATTGAGCCTCGTTTCTCAAAGGGCCCTTTCTCTTTTGGCGGCGGAGTTGACTTTTTTTCCGGTCTTTCTCTCATTCCCCCGCCAAGAATTTTTTTAATATCAAAAATTGCCATATTTTTAAATTTTCTTAATTGCTACCCATAATTTTGTTTGGTCGACCTTTAAATCTTTTTTAATGTTGAAGATTTTCTTTGGTTTTTTACCAAAAAGAAAATCTTCGGCCTTGGTTTCTGCTAAAATGTCCTTTTTATTTTTTTCTAAAACTTTCTTCAATTTCTCCTGACACTCACAATAAATAATAATTTTGTCTTTGGGAGTAAGTTCGGCATTTTTTCGCAGTTGCTGAACCTGTCGGATAAATTCTCGAACTTGCCCCTCCTCTTTTAACTCCTCTGTAATCTTTGCATCCAATTTTAATGTTTTGCCAAAAGTAATTTCTTTTACATTTACCTCGTCCTTAATCAACTCCAGTAATTCTTCCTCCCTTCGTAATTTATAATTCGTAATTCTTAATCCCTGCAAGGGCTGCCTCACTTTAATTCCCAGCTCGGTTCTTTTAGACAGACCCTTAGTTACAATCTCCCGAACTTCTGTCATTTTATCTTCTAATTTAGCATCAATTACTTTCTCAGAATATTCTGGCCAGTCGCAAAGATGGATAGACTGAGGTTCGTTTTTTATTTTCAAGCCCAAATAAATTTCTTCGGTAAGAAATGGCATCATCGGAGCAATGAGCTTAGCTAAACTAAGCAAAACCCAATATAGGACGGCGGCGGCCTCCTCTTTTTCTTTTTTACTGGAGGGGTTTTGGAATCTCTTTCTTGATCTCCTTATATACCAAAGAGATAAATCATTAATGAAAAAATTCTCAATGGCCGAACTTGCTCCGGCAGCATCAAAATTTTCTAAGCTTTGAGTAACTTGAGCAATCAACCCATTCAATCTTGAATTAATCCACTTATCTAAGATATTTTTAGATTTTGGGATTGTAACTTTTTGTTTTCGGGTCTCCTCTACCGAAGTGTATGTCTGGAAAAAAGCATAGCTGTTCCATAATGTCAAAAGTTTTCTTTGGGTTTCTTTGGCAAGATTGTAGCCAAACCTTAGATTACAGGCTGGGTTTTGTCTAACATACATCCAACGCATCACATCAGCCCCTATTTTTTCAACTGCCTCATCAAACCAAATAACATTTCCTTTGGATTTATGCATTTCTTCTCCCTTTTCATCGACTACTGTTGCGTAGCCAAAGATTGTCTTCACCGGAGCAACTTCCTCTAATACAGTACTCATTACAATAAGGGAATAAAACCAATTTTTGAATTGACCCGGGAAAGATTCGCAAACAAATTCAGAGGGAAACCATTTCTGCCAAAAGTCCCGGTCAGAAAAATACTTTAGAGTAGAGAAAGGCACAATTCCAGCGTCTAACCAAGGATTGCCAACATCGGGAATTCGAGAAACTATTTTACCGCATTTGGAACATCTAATCTTTACTTTATCTATCCAGGGCCGGTGAGGAGAATAGCCTTCAAATTCTTGCCAGCCCTCAACTGCTTTTTCTTTTAATTCTTTTTTGGAACCGATTACCTCAAAGTTTCCGCAGTCTGGGCATTCATAAATTGGTAAAGCCAGGCCCCAATAACGTTTTTTAGAAATCAGCCAATCTTGCATATTTTTTAGCCAGTCCAATTCCCTGTCCAGTCCAAAGGAAGGAATCCATTTTATCTTTTTGCTAATTTTCATCAGTTTTCCTCTTAACTTTGCCATTGAAATATACCATTCATCAACCAAGCGGAAAATCAATTCTGACCGGCAGCGCCAGCAAATTGGATAGCGGTGCTTATAGCCTTCAATTTTAAAAACCTTATCTTTTTGCCTTAAATCTTCAAAAATCAATTCTCTAACTTCTTCTCCGCCAGCAAACTTGCCGCTCAACTCTCCAAAGCCCTCCAGGTAGCTGCTTTCATCGTTGGTTAAGTCAATAACAGGTAGTTTAAATTCTTTAGCTAATTGAAAATCCTCCTGGCCACAGCCGGGCGCAATATGTACAATGCCAGTCCCTTCTTCTTTTGAAACCTCCTTCCATAAAATCACAGAATGCTTGTAGCTACCTAAGGTTTCTTTTACAAAGGTGAAGCCGTCAAACAACCCATCGTATCCAATTCCCTCCAATTTTTTGCCCTTAAATTTTCCTATTATTTCTCCATCTTCAATAAAATCAGATTTTTCTTTAAGTAAGATAAAAATGTCGCCTTTTTTATCTTTTACTTTTGCATAATCAAAATCAGGATGAACCGCTATCGCGACATTGCCCGGTAAGGTCCAGGGGGTGGTTGTCCAGACAAGAAAATAAGTTTTCTTTTGGTTTTGGACTGGTAACTTGAAAAATATTGATTTATGAGTCAATTCTTTATACTCTTCTGTCAAAATTTCATGCTGGGAGATAGCCGTTCCGCATCTCGGGCACCAAGGGACCACGTCTCTGCCCTTATACAAAAATCCCTCTTTGCAGCATTTTTTTAGGAAATGCCAAATAGCGTAGTTGTTCTCATCAGACATTGTGTAATAAGAATTCCCCCAATCCATCCATTGGCCCAGCCGGATTGACTGTTCCGTTTGAATTTTCGAATATTTCTCAACTCTCTCTTTGCATTTTTTTACAAATTTTTCAATGCCGTATTTCTCTATATCTTTTTTATTCTTGAATCCGAGCTCTTTCTCAACTTCCACCTCTACCCATAAGCCCTGACAGTCAAAACCGTTTTGAAAACGCTGGTCATATCCTTGCATGGCTTTATACCTTTGAAACAAATCTTTATAAGTTCTTCCCCAGGCATGATGAACTCCCATAGGATTGTTGGCAGTAATTGGTCCATCTAAAAATGACCAGCGCTTTTCTCCTTGGTTTTTTTTGCGCAATTTCTCAAAAATCTTATTCTCTTGCCAGAAATTAAGAATCTTTGTTTCTATACTTGGAAAATCTATGGACATAGTTTTCTTAGTTCGCCAACTTTTATACCAGTATTGTTTAACTTTTGCTCTAAAAGTTGTTCATTATTTAAGCTTTTTACAGCTCCTTCCAAAAGCCATAAAGGGTCGCCGTGGCTGACAATTAAGATTTTTTTGTTCTTGTATTTTTTGTCAATTTCTTTTAAGAAATTCATCATTCTTTCTTTAGCGTTATTCCAGCTTTCACCTTGAGGGACTGGTTTGAAAAACCATTCTTTGTGATGGGGAAAATATTGACGAACTTCTTTGTTTGGCCGTCCCCTAAAAATACCCATATTTATATCCTGGAGTCGAGAATCAAAAATTACCCCCAAGCCAAGTTCCTGAGCTACAATTTTAGCTGTCTGGCGGGCTCGCGGCATATCTGAAGAATAAATTAAATCAATTTTTTCTTCCTTTAACTTCTTGGCTGCAACTTTTATTTGTTTTTTACCTTTCTCGGTTAATAATATTGGTGAAGGCTCTGGCCAGAGATAACATATCTTCTCTTTTTTCAGCTGATAGGGTGTCTGGCCATGTCTTAAAATAAAATAAATATTTTGCATATCCGAATTGTAATGAAGGATGAAGAAGAGAGCAAAACTCTCTTCGACTAATTACATTTTTTCTGGAGCGGAAATTCCCATTAAATCTAAAGTGTTTTTTAATACGGTTTTAGTGGCTAAGACCAAAGATAATCTTGCTCCGGCTAATTCCTTATCTTCGGTAATGACCTTACAGTCTCGATAAAACTGATGGAAAACTGTAGCTAAATCCATAGCATATTGGGGAATTCTCTGGACTTGATAATCTTTAGCCGTGTCTTCAATAACCTCCGGAAATCTAATCATCTGTTTAATAAGCTCTAATTCACTTGAATGATTTAATACTTTGAAGTCCTGCCGGGAAGAACCTTGTTGACGTTTAGCATCAACAGCTTTATGCAAAATACTACATATTCTGGCGTGAGCATATTGTATATAGTAAACTGGGTTTTTTTCCGACTGCTCTTTAGCCAGGGCGAGGTCGAAATTTAAATGAGTATTAGCTGATTTTTGGAGAAAAAAGAATCTGGCAATATCAACTCCTACCTCATCAAGTAATTCATCCATAGTAATAAAAGTTCCTCTCCTTTTTGAAATTTTCAGCTTTTCCCCTTTTTCAAGTATAGTTACAAACTGAAGCAATAAAATATCGAGTTTGCCTTTATGGCCTAAAGCTTCCACTCCTGCCTGGAGACCTGCTACATCACCAGCATGGTCAGCTCCCCAAACGTCTATTACCTTGTCAAATTTCTTCTTCTCAAATTTATAGTAGTGATAGGCGACGTCACCTGCCAAATAAGTTTTATCACCATCCGCCTTGACTACAACTCTATCTCTTTTATCACCATATTTAGAACTTCTAAACCAAGTTGCTTTTTCTTTTTGATAAATTAAATTTTTCTGCTCCAAAATCTTCAAAACTTTATTAACTTGGCCGCTCTCGTGAAGAGTGTTTTCTGAAAACCACTCGTCATAGTTAATTCCCATTCTGTCGGTTGTTTTCTTAATCATCTCATCAATAATAATTTTGCCAGCTCTCTCTCCTGCCTTATAGGGCTCTTTTTCTTTGATTCTTTTATAAATTTCATCAATATATTTACCTTTGTATTTCGCTTCGCTATCTTTCAAAACTGAATGGCCGAGAGCTAAAATTTGCATTCCGCAATCGTTGATATAATAGGCTCTCTCTACCCTAAATCTTGCCTTTTTTACAACATTCCCCAAGACATCACCAAAAGGTCCGCCTCGAGCATTGCCGACAGTTAAAGGACCTGTTGGGTTTGCCGAAATAAACTCTACCTGAACCTTTTTTCCTTTGCCGATATTTAATTCACCAAATTTCTCTCCCTTCTTTAAAATTTGTCCAATCCTCTGTTGTAAATATTCTTTTGAAAGAAAAAAATTAATAAAACCCGGTTTCGCCACTTCAACTTTTTCAAATAAACTAGAATCTAAAACCTTTAAACTAGAACCTAAAATATTGGCAATTTCTAATGGATTTTTTTCTACAATTTTCGCAATTATCATCGCAATGTTTGTCGCGTAATCGCCATGATTTTTTTCTTCGGGATGTTCTACCTGAATTTCTGGGAGGTTAAATTCTGACAAATTTTTTGCCTTTTGAAGCTCTTTTATTGATTTTCCTATTAATTTAGCTATTTTTTGTCGAATCATTGATTACTCGGGCGTTAGCGAAGAGTGGAAATGAAAATGAAGTTTTCATTGACTTTAGTTTATCTCAATTTTTGCTAAAATGAAAGAGATGAAGGTTCTAGCTGAAAACAAAAAGGCTTATTTTAATTATGAGATCCTGGAGAAATTTGAGGCAGGAATTTCTTTAATTGGTCAGGAAGTGAAATCAATAAAAACAAGGGGAGTGAGTTTGGCTGGTTCATATGTGGTTCTAAAGGAGAGTGAAGTTTTTTGGATTGGCATTAATATCCCTCCTTATCAGCCCAAAAATGCACCAAAAGACTATAATCCAGCGAGAACACGAAAACTTCTTCTTAAAAAATCAGAAATTAAATATTTAATCGGTAAAACAATGCAAAAAGGCTTGACTTTGGTGCCTCTCAGGGTATATACTGAAAACGGAAAAATAAAATTAGAGTTTGGAATAGCAAAAGGAAAGAAAAAAGCTGATAAAAGAGAATTAATTAAAAAAAGAGAAATAGAAAGAGAAATTCAAAAAGAATTAAAGACGAGGGGATGAAAAAGAATTGATGAAAGATCTTTCTAAACTATGCAGGTTGAGTTTACTAGAAACTCATAAAACTTCTAGTAAGATAATAAGTGCCAACTTATTTGCAAGCCCAAAGCTTGCTCCTGCTTACGCATAAACCCGTGAGCCATCTGACCACTGATTCTCGATAGGTGAAATCAGGTGTTATATTATCGAGATAGATAGTTCTTTTTGCCTCAAAGGTCCTATCAAAAGATAGAGGCTATGATGCTGGATTTTTTTTCTGCTTTATATCCAGCATTCCAAAACTAAAGCAGAAAAAACCTGTAGAAATATTTTAAAAGGACTTTCAGACGGGAGTTCATGTCTCCCCATCTCCACAAAAAATTAAAAAATTCTATTTTTAAAAGACCATTAGTCAACTATCGAATAAGGGCTCCTGAGGTTAGATTAATCGATAAAACTGGAAAACAGCTGGGAATTTTGTCGATTGAAAAAGCGCTCCGGATAGCCGGGGAGCGTAATTTAGATTTAATTCAAGTCACCGAGAAGGTAATACCGCCAGTCTGTAAAATAATGGATTACGGGAAGTATCTTTATCAGGAGAAAAAGAAAGAAAAGTTATCTCCGAAAAGTCCGGGTGAATTAAAGGGAATAAGATTGGGATTTGGAATCTCCCAACACGATTTAGAAGTTAGGGCAAAGCTGGCAGAAAAATTTTTAAAAAAAGGGCACAAAGTCAGAGTGGAACTAATCTTAAGAGGCCGGCAAAAAGCCCTGCCTGAATTTGCCAGGGAGAAAATGAATCAATTTCTTAAAATTTTAGAGGGGATTTTGCCGATAAAAATTGAGCGGGGGTTAAAAAGAGAGTCGAGAGGTTTTATAATGATAATTTCAAAAAGCAAAGAGGATAAATCCTCTTCTTAAACTTCGCTTCCTACGGAAGCTTGTAAAATGAAAACGAGAAAGTCTATATCAAAGCGTTTTAAAATTACGAAAACCGGCAAGGTTTTAAGGAGACCAACCGGGCTTGACCATTATCGAGCAAAAAAATCCGGGAAAAGAATCAGAAAAAGCCGGAAATTGGTTCTGGTTTCAAAAGTTGAAGCTAAAAAAATAAAAAAACTATTAGTAGGCTAAAACTATGGTACGTGTTAAACGGGGAAAAATTGCCAGCAAAAGAAGAAAGCATCTATTAAAATATGCCAAGGGTTTTCGCTGGGGAAGAAAGGCAAAATACCGAGCAGCTAAAGAAGCTCTAATGCATGCCTGGAAATATGCCTATAGAGACAGAAAAGCTAAAAAAAGAGAATTCAGGCAACTTTGGCAAATTCAAATTAATGCTGCCTGCCGGCAACTGGGAATTTCTTATAGTAAATTTATTGCCGGCTTAAAGAAAAACAAAATTGAACTTGACCGAAAAATTCTTTCGGAATTAGCCAAGAATCACCCCGAAATCTTCAAAAAAATTGTCGAGAAAGTAAAAAGTTAATAATTTTCTAATCAATAGAAAAGTCGCCTTTTAGGGGCGACTTTTTAATTCTCGAAACTCTCTAAAGATTCCTACTCTATCGCTTCTAAATCACAATCTACACAAAGTTCGTCCTGAGAAAGTCCAATTGCCTTTACAAGATCCTCAATGGTGTTATATTCCAAACTCTCAATCCCTAGAAATTTTATTCTGTCTTCTATCGACGGTATTCGAGAGGCTAAAGTTTCTCCTTTTTTAGTTGTCTTCCCCCAACGACAATGAGATCGTAATTCGGGATTAGAAATCCTAAAATGGATTTCTTTAGTATCCGAAGCTCTCAATTTAGGAACCAAATTGATTTGAGTTTGGGTACCCCTAACAATGGAGTCGTCGCAGACCACTACTATTTTCCCTCGATAATCTTCTCCGCTCGGCAATAACTTAATTTGAGCTTCTAAATCCCGCGCCTCCTTGGTTGAGGGAGTATAACTTCTGCCAGCATAGGGAAATTTCAGTAAGGATTCATCATAAAGAGGAATCTTTACGATTTCTCCTCTCATCGCCGCTCGACAGAATTCCTGATGATAACCGATGGCATGGAATCTCCCCGAATCAGGAACAGGGACAACTACATCTGGGATAAAACTTCTTTCAATATCCCGACGGGCTAAAGCTGCTCCTAATTTTTTTCTGACTAAAGAGGCTGAAATCCCTTCAAATACGCCATTTGGAAAAGCAGTGTAAACCCAAACAAAACTACAAATCTGGATTTTTTTGGCTGTCATTTTATCTTTAGTTGAAAAATGACCTTTTTTCAAAAGGACAATCTCTCCGGGTTCTAAGTCGCGGATAAGTCTAAAACCCGAATTACTAAAACCCCCTGACTCAGAAGCAACAACCACTGCCCCGTCTTTTTCACCAATAACCAGAGGCCAATGACCACTCGGACCACGGGCGGCATAAATCCCCTCCGGAGCAAGGATGAAAAGAGAATAGGCGCCGTTAATCTCTTTTGTCATTTTCCTAATCCCCTCCACCATGTCTTGGCCCTGGGCGACTAGTTTAGCAATTATCTCGATATCGTCGCCACCTCTCTCAAAAGAATGTCCAAGATTTTTAAATTGCTCTACTAATTCAGGAGAATTTCTAATGTTGCCGGAAAAGCAAAAACTTAATTGGCCCAATCTTGAATCTGCCCGAAATGGCTCCCGATCTAGGCCACAAAAACCTATTCCCTCTGTTCCTTCTAAGCCTTCCAGGTCCTTGGCGAAAGTCGGTCTAAACAATCCTCGATGAGTACGAATTTTAATCTTGTCCTCATCACAAGTTGATAGGCCGGAGTACTCTTCGCCCAAATGTTGGTGATAAAACGTTCCCCAAAAAAGATCCTTCAAAAAGTTACCTTGATACTTCTTGGAATCAATGCTTAATGCAAACACTCCAGGCATTTCTTTACCTCTCTTTCTAGTATTTTGATGTCTGTTGATATTCAAATGAAAAAGAACATTGCCAATAACCCTCCTTTAATACTTTACAATTTATTTTCTTTCTGGCAAAGGCCGGATATCAGCTTCTTCTTGAAGTTCTTTGATATTTCTAAATCCTTGTTTTTGCAGACTTTGTTTTACACCAACAATTAATTTTGGCAAAAAATCGTATCCTGAACCTCGATAAGGAACTTTTGTCACTTTACCTTCTGGAATTCTTATTTTGGTTTTATCCACTGCATATCTTACCGCTGACCTTCTTTCCATAGCCTCAATTGAACCCATTCCTCGGTATTTTTTAACCATTCTATCCTCTTCATAATCAAACTCTTTTTCTCCGGGCGATTCATCTAAACCGGCGAGCAGAGATCCCATCATTACCGTCTGAGCTCCCAAGGCTAGGGCTTTTGTTATATCTCCAGGTTTTTGAACGTCTTGACCTGCCTCATCTATAACTTCTATTCCGCCATCTGCGATAATTGGCATTAAACCATATTGGGGTTCTAATTTTTTGGCAATCTCGGCGCAATCCAAAACTGCCGAAGCTTGAGCTCTCCCAGTACCCAATTCTTGCTGGGTAATACAAGCAGATCCTGGCCCAATTCCCACTCTTAGAGCATCGCAATATTCCGAAGCCTCCTTGATTATTTTTTCTACCATTTGAGCTGAATCTATATTGCCCAAAATCACTTCAAGATTGGGAAAGTTTTCTTTTGCCCATTTAGCAATTTCCAATTGCTCTTTAAAAACCACGCTAGCATCAATAATAATGCCGTCAACTCCGACATCAATGGCTTTAGCAATTCTTTCTTTCGCCAGGCTTAATCTTGATTCAACAGCAATAAAAACCCTTAGCTGTTTATTTTCATTTTTGGTAGCTAAAAGATACATTTGGTTTTTCCTCAGGTCCGAATCTGTAACTAAGGCTACAACCCTTCCCCGCTTATCAATAATCGGAAGGGTATCAAGATTATTTTTTCTTAATATTTCATTTGCAAAATGTAAGTCACTTTTATCAACCGTCTCTGACTTTTTTGCCACTATTAATTTTTCTCTAGGGATCATTAATTCTTTTAATTTTGTTTCCATATCTTTCCGATATCTAACATTTCGATGAGTCACAATCCCCATTAATTTGCTATCTAGAGTACCTTTCTCAGTAATTGGCACACTAAAAAACCCATATTTGTCATTGATGTTATAAACATCTCTAATTGTATTCAGGGGAGATAAAACAATAGGATTAAAAACGAACCCAGCTTCAAACCTTTTAACTTTTTCTGCTTCTTCAAGTTGTTCATCAATGGTTAAAAAATTGTAATGGATAACTCCGATCCCGCCCATTAAAGCCATCAAAATTGCCATCTCGGCTTCAGTCACCGTATCCATTGGTGAAGAGATAAAAGGAGTTTTGAGAATAATTTTTTTTGTAAAATTAGCAGTCAAATCAACCTCATCTCTTTCAAAATCAGGCAACCGATTTGGAATTAAAGTAATGTCTTTGTACCAAAATTCTTTATTTATTAAATCCGGATGTAATTTTGTCATTTTTGATGATTATACCCTCTTTTTTTAATAATGTAATTTTCTTTTTTATTTCGGGATTTTTCCCACAACATTAAACACCTTTTTCTGAAACCCCGTTAGAGATTGTGTATGCCTTTGTTCTCCTGTAGAGATCCGTGAATCTCTAACGGGGTGAAAGGAAGTCATTGGCTTTTTTGAGAATTTTTTTGGCATTTTTAAAAGTTAATTTTTTTATTGCTTTTTCGTAGGATAACCATTCAAAACCGAGATGTTCAAAAGAAATTTTAATATCTTTTTCTTTCGTTTCGGCTAAATAAAAAGTGACAAATTTCAGAATATTTTTTTCCCTAAATTTAAAAAAATACTTTATCCGCTCTTTAAAACCGCCCACAAATTCAATGTCTTTCAATCCGGTTTCTTCTTCCACTTCCCTCCTTACAGTTTCAATTTCCTTTTCCCCTTTTTCAATGTGCCCTTTTGGCAAATCCCAATATTCCTTCGGTGTTTTAGTCAAAGAGGATAAATCCTCTTCTTCAGCCACCAAGTCCCGTTTGCGGGACGAAGGTGGAAAAGAGCGCGAAGCGCTTTTTGACTTCGCTGCGGCTCGGGTAGGAGAAGAAGGATAACGAAGTGAGAGATAATAAATTTTATCATTTTCTCTCCTAAAAATTATAGCTCCGGCTGAATGTTCAATTGACATAGTTCATCTAAAAAACTTAAGTAATTTTTCTAATGGCTGAGTATTTATTATATCTTCTTTTTCTGCCCAGCCTCTTCGTGCCTGAGCAATGCCAAATTCAATGAATCTTAGTCGGTCTTTATGATGGGCATCAGTGTTGATTACCATTTTTACTCCTGCTGTTTTTGCTCTTCTGATGTTTTGGTCATTTAAATCTAATCTTTCAGGAAAAGAATTTATTTCCAAAACTACATTATATTCTTTGGCTGCTCTTAAGATTTTATCGAAATCAATTTGGTATTCATCTCTTCTTTTCAAGATTCTGCCTGTCGGATGAGAAATAATTTTAGTATGAGGATTTTTCATTGCCCTGATGATTCGTTCGGTCATTTGAGCTTTTGGCATTTTCATATTTGAGTGGATTCCGGCAATCGCATAATCCAATTTTTCCAAGGCCTCATCTTTTATATCAATCGAACCGTCAGTTAAAATGTTAGCCTCGCATCCCTGGAGAATTCGGAATTTTGAATTTTGCATTTTGACAGGCGAAGAGAACTTCGTTCTCTTCTTCACCTTCGCTTCCATAAATGGAAGCTCGGTTTTTGAATTTAATTTGTCTATTTCTTTTCTTTGTAAAGCCAGCTTTTTCTCATCTAATCCGTGTTCAATTCTTAAAAATTTTGTATGATCAGCAATACCAATATACTCATAGCCCATTTTTTTGGCAGCTTCTGCCATCTCCAAAATCGTATTTGCTCCTCCATCCCATTTGGAATGACAATGCAAATCTCCTTTTATATCATCATAACCAATAATTCTTGGTAATTTTCTTTCTAAGGCAGCTTCGATTTCGCCTTGATTTTCTCTCATTTCGGGAGGAATCCATTGCATTCCCAGGAATTTATAAATGTCTTCTTCAGCTTCTCCAGCAATCATTTTTGGGCCTCGAAATAATCCATATTCTGAAAGTTTCAATCCTTTATCCATAGCGATTCTTCTGGTGGCGATATTATGTTCTTTTGAACCTGTAAAATATTGGAGAGCTGAACCGTAACTTTTTCTTGGAACAACTCTTATATCCATATTAAAGCCGTCTCTCATTCTAACTGACGATTTAGTCTGGCCCTTGCCCCAAATCTTTATAATTCCCGGTAAAGAAGTGAAAAAAACCATTACTATTTGAGGTTTTCTGGAAATAACTAAAAAATCGACATCGCCGATGGTTTCTTTCATTCTCCTAACTGAACCGGCCGGACTTATTTCCTCAACCTCTTTTAGATCTTTTAATTTTTCGTAAACTTCCTTAGCGACCGGGAGGATATCTCCTAAAAGAAATCTTCCTTTGCTTCTCTTTAAAAAGGCTATCCCCTCCAAGATATTTTTTTCAGTTTTTTCTCCAAAGCCGAAGAGAGGAGCAATTTTGTGGGCTCTGGCTGTTTTCTCTAAATCTTTTAAATTTCTAATTCCTAATTTTTGGTATAAAACCTTTACTTTTTTAGGACCCATTCCTTCAACCGCTGTCAATTTTTCGATATCCAGCGGAGTTTTTTTCTTAAGTTCTTGGTAATACTTTATTTTTCCCTTTTTTAAATATTCTTCAATTTTCTCAGCAATGCTTTCCCCTATCCCGGGAATATCTTTTAGGGCAGAAAGGCCCCCTTTTGTATAAATTTCTTCAATATCCTCTTCAAGGGTTTCTAAGGTAATGGCTGCTTTTTGATAAGCGTAGGGTTTAAATTGCACGCCCTCCATCTCAAGATATTGGGCTATCTCATATAATATTTTAGCTATTTCCTGATTTTCCATAAGTTAAAACGGCTTCTCGCTGGGCGGTAGTTTTGAGACAAAGTGGTCTTTCGGAAAAATTTGATTACGGATTAATAACAAAAATGAGGAAGCAGTTAGACCAAAAACAGAAACCAAGACAAAAACGATTTTAAATCCTAAAATTGTGGCCATTACCCCGCCGAAAGCAGCGGCAAGGCCAAAGCCAAAACCAATAGCGGTACTCTCCATGCTCCAGGAAAATGCTTCCCAACCCTTGTTTATATGCCTGGTGAAAATCCCTGCCCAAGTTGGAATAACGCAGGCCATGGCCAGACCCCTGATAAATTCTAATAAAAAAATCTGCCAAATTTGAGAAGAAAGAAGATAACCAAGAGGAATTAGGTTGGCTATATACATACCGATAATCAGAAATTTAAAATCATCTTTCTCTCCTTTCTTAAGGTCAAAAAAATAGGCAATGAAAGGTTGAAAAATTGATTTGACAATCCAGTAAGTCGCCGCAACAAATCCAATCATTGCCAAACTTCCGCCGTGAATATTTTTTATTATAAACACGGCAAAAATAGGGCCGATCAAGCCCCACCCGGACTGAAGAAAAAAGTCGGAAAGGATAAGAGTTTTAATAACCTTGTTAATGCCAATCTTCATTGTTTTATTATTTTTACAATTATTTCTCTTTCTCTCGGCCTATTATCAAAATCAATTAAAACGACTTGTTGCCATTGGCCCAAAACCAATTTTCCATTTTCAATTGGAACTGTTAAAAAGGGCTTAATTAAAGCTGAGCGAATATGAGCAGGCGCATTTGCCTCTCCCCAGGTTTCATCGTGGCGGTAAGGTTTGTTTGAAGAAACCAATTTTTCTAAAAATTCTTTAAAGTCTGCCACTAAATTCGGCTCATATTCAATTGTAGTTATCCCGCAGGTTGAACCAGGAGAAGATATCAAACAAATTCCATCTTTTACTTTGGAATTTTTAACTATCTGAGAAACCTGCAAGGTTATGTCAATAATATCATTGAAGCCTTTGGTCTTAATTACAAAGCTCATATTATTTTATTCTACCAAAAAACGCCTGATTAGCAATTTTTTAGAGAATTAAAAAAAATGATGGGATATTACCATATTATCTATTATAATTTTGACATTAACGATTTATTTTGTTATTTTAAAAGTAATTGGTGCTCGTTAGCGCCTTTGAGAATTTCTTCAAAAAGGCCGGCTGTCAGAATTCTGACGGCTTCGAATATTAGTTTCGGTTCCTTTTACCGCTTTCCTTCAAATTGATGGGAGCACCACTGATACTAAGGGTTGCCTCATAATATATATATTATGAGGCAACCCTAGCACTTTTTAAAAATAATAATGAAATGAAAGGAGTAACGATGAGTTACCTGGAGAAATCACCAGAAGAGCTGATGAAAGAAGAGTTAATTGAAAGAACGCTAATGGGAGAAGAAGTGACGGAATTCGATGTCATTAATCCTGAAAAAACCTTAATAAACCTGAAAGAAATACCTGCCTGCCTTTGGTTAGCGAAAGAGATAAAAGTCCATCCTGGAGATTTAATTCAAGTTCTGAAATTAGTGAGAAGTGACCGTCCTCCTTATAAGGTAATATATTTACCGAAAGAGAACGGCGGTAAAAGACAGGTTTGCATCCCAGATGAGCCCTTAAAGAGAATCCAGAAAAAAATTAACAAATATATTCTCAGCCTCTTTATCCCGGCTAAAAATGTATTTGGATTTTCCGGCGGAAGCATTAACGATGCAATAAATCCCCATTTGGGAGCAAAAAGCATTCTTTGTGTTGATTTCGAAGATGCTTTTCCAAGCGTAACTTTTAATAATGTCTTTCATTATCTTATCGAAGGACGAAGTGTATCTTACCACGGATATTATGGCCATGATGAAGTCGCAGAGTATGGTTATTTCTCTTGGTATACGGCAAGAATTGTGGCTGAGCTCAATACTTTTGAGGGAAAACTTCCCCAAGGAGCGCCGACCAGCCCAAGACTTTTCGACTTAATATGCAAAGGATTGGATGAGAAACTTTTATGTTTAGCAGAAAATGTCGAAGGGAAGTATACCCGCTATGCCGACAATGTTTTCTTTTCGATGAGACGGGAAGACTTCCCAAAGAAAGTAAAAAATGCTGTTTTAAGAACGACTAAGGAATATGGATTTGAGCCCCACAAGATTAAGACAAGAAGGATGATACAGGGAAGCACCTTAAGAATGCTCGGCTTGAATGTAATTGAGGGAAAGGTTCATAATACCCGCAACTTTAAAAGGCAGCTGCGTCTTTCTCTTCATCACCTTGGCTGGCTTTTAGACCATGGCAGGGATTATGAAAAAGCTTTACATAAGCTTCGTGGACAAATGGCATTTGCCAGAACTGATACCTTGCCGCGAGGTCTTCTGGATAATTATCTGGAACTGGAGAAAAGAATATCTTAAAAAGCCTTGATTTTTTGATAAATCAAGGCTTTTTCTCTGTTTTATTATGGGGTAGAGCTGCTTTATTCAAATCTTCCAAGAACTTTTTAAGGTCAATCTGATGGAGTTTAACTGCCTCTCCAATCGTCTCTGGCGCCGCCATCGGGCAACCGATGCAATGAAGCCCATAATCTATAAAAACAAAAGCTATTTTTGGGTATTTTTTGATAACCTCACCAATGGTCATTTCTTTTGTAATGGCTGATTTTTTCTTCATACAACGAACGAGGCGAAGCCGAGCGAAGCTGGAGAAGAGGATTTATCCTCTTTGACTACTCTTTCAATTTTTTCTTAAACTCTTCCACAATTTCTACCGGAGCCGGGTCAATTTTATATTCTTTCGCCAGATAATAGCTTACCCAATCAGAGAGAATTAAATTGTTGAATAATTTTTCTAAAATACTTTTCCCCTCAATTTCAACAAAATTAACTTCAATGCCCTTTTCCTTTAATAAATTGGCGGTCAACTCCATTGCTTTCAAAATCTTTGGATGGTCGTCTGAATCCCGAAGCACAATCACATGAAAATTTTCGAGCTCGCTATATCCAACCATCTCGTTATGATTAAGCTCAGGGAAATAATTCCAAAAGGCCATTATTTTTGAATTTTCGTTGAATTTTATTTTCCAAATTCGAGCCAAAGATTTAAATTTATTTGAAGCATAAATAAGGGGAATTTTGCCAACTAATTTTTTAGCTAAACTTTTGCCCTGAGCTTCTAACTCAAGGGGTTTTAAATTTTCAGCTATTTTAAAAATCTCCCCGGAACTATCTTTAATTACTCCGGAATTAGATAAGATTTTCTCCAAAGCTCCGAAAAGATAGCCGATTGCCCAGCGGGGTTGGATTTTGACAGGGGGCAGAGAAGCAAGGGGCGTATTATATTTTTTGGCTAACTGAGCAAGCTCTCCTCCAGTAGTAATGGCCGCTGCTTTAAATTTTCTCTCTTGAGCTTCTTTAAAAGCCGAAATTGTCTCTTCAGTATTTCCGGAAAAAGAAATACAAATTATTAAGCTTTCTTTATCTGCTTGAGGAGGGAGGTTATAGCTGCGATGAATGTAGAAAGGTAATTTTAAATCATTAACAAAAATAACTAAAAGGTCGGCAGGCAAAGCCGAACCGCCCATTCCGCAAATTATAATATTTTCAAACCTTCCCTCAACCCTAATATCTTTTGCTCTTTCTATGCCTTCTTTAAATTGTTTAGGAAAATCTAAAATTGTTTTTCTCATACCCGAGCCGCAGGCGAAGGGTTAAGAAGAAAGCGTAGCTCTCTTCGCCTAACTTTTATTTAAACTCTGCAATAAATTTCTTAAAGGAGCGGTCATAAGTTCTTTCTGCTTCTTTGTGAAGTTCCACACGTCTTGTCCTTTATTTTTTCTTTAGTTTCTTTTTTATGAAAATTTTTATCTAAGGCCTTCATAAATTTAAGCAAAATTGGGTCATCTACTAATTCTTCTATTTGAATCCACCAAGGTTTAATCGCAAATTGTTTATCTTTCTTCCAATACTCCAGAGCCTGTAATAAATTTTCTACCCGATCTAGCTGATGAACAAATTTTCCTTCTTTCGTTGAACCCTTTTCATAATCAATCCAAAGGTTTCTTATTTCTCCTTTTAAAGCTGGCGGCAGGTTTAAAAGGAGTTTTTTTAATGCTTTATTTTCCTTTTTGTATTTTCTTTGAAAATTTTTTTCTTTTTCTTTTTTCGAAAATCTTGGCCATTTTTTAGTTATTTCCCTCCACTGTTTCTTATTTTTAGAAAAAAACTTATTATCATACGGGGTAGTGTCTCCAGCGTAGACTTCGCAGAGGTCGTGAATTAAAGACATCTTAATAACTTTATTTATATTAAGCTTCTTTTCTTTACCTAAAAGCCAAGACATGATAGCCATTCTAAAAGTATGGGCAGCAATTGTCTCCGGATTTTTTATTCCTCTCAGTACCCAACCCTTCCTTGGCATTCTTTTTAACTTTCCAACTTCAATTAAAAAATTTAGAATATTCTTCATACTTCGTTTAATTTTACCATAGACTCAATGAATTAAAAAGAGAGGAAAAATCCTCTCTAAATAATGTGAGATAATCGAAATTATTCTAAGAAATATTGTATTTTATTTTCTTTATTTTATAAATTGTCATAATCGGCGAAGATACAACAACTTCATCGCCAACTTTATGACCCAAAAGAATTTTCCCAACCGGGGATTCATTAGAAATTTTACCAATAGCAGGATTGGCCTCTAATGTCCCAACGATTTCAAATTCATCGGTTTGATCATCAACCCCAACTATTACCTGAGCCCCTAAATTAATGATATTTTGTTTTTCTTTTGAGGGAGTTTTAATCAATTCCGAATTTTTAAAAATGTATTCAAGTTCCGCTATCCTTGTCTCTAGAAAACTTAAATCTTCCTGAAAAGAGAGGTATTCAGGATTTAGATCCTCAGAATGCCAAATTTTGGGCATCTCTCCTTTGGTTTTTAAAAATTTGAGATCTCTAAGGTCTTTGTATTCTTTTTTTATTTTCTCCAATCCCTCTTTAGTTAAATAAAACTTTTTTTGTTTCGTCATATAAGGACAAACCCCCCTTTTCGGGAGGTTTGGAAATTCTTTTTTATTGTCGAGATTTATTTATCTAATTAATCTAATTTCCGCATCCTCCCGAAAAATTTCTTTGGCAAGTGGAGTGAAATACACCCTAACCCAAACAATGCCAGTTGAAGAACAGGCCTTTCTTATTTGTAAATTTTTCTGGTTTCTCGACATATTTTTTTTAAAACTCCTCTCGATTCTATTTTAGCTATTGAAGAACTCTTGTCAAGCCCCCCAGGGGGGGGGCAAATTAGTTTTTGCCAGTGCTTTAGTCAAAGAGGGTATCCGTATTCATTGCATTAAAAAATCTAAATATTGTGCTAAAATTAATATAGAAGAAAATTTTAATTATGGCAAATCAAAATCTTATTGAAGTTGACGGTTCCTACGGTTCCGGCGGGGGTCAAATCTTGCGAACTGCAATTTCTCTTTCGGCAGTAACTCAAAAACCCTGCCGCGTTTTCAATATTCGGAAGTCGAGGCCAAAACCTGGCCTGGCTGCTCAACACCTTTTAGGCATCCAGGCTCTGACTGAACTTTGTAACGGAAGATTAGAGGGAGATTTTTTGGGGTCAGAGGAAATAAAATTCTATCCCGGAGAGATTTACAGAGATCGGGTTTCTGTAAATATTCCGACGGCCGGCAGCATCACTTTGGCTTTACAATCTTTAATCCCACCAGCTCTGTTTTCCCATTCGGCAAGCCCAGGACAAGCTCCCAAACCGGTAACAATTTCTTTTAATGGTGGGGCAACTGATACTTTTTTCTCGCCAACTATTGATTTTTTTCAATATATTTTTTTAAAAATTTTAGAAAAGATTGGCGGGGAAGTAAATATGAATATAATTAGACGAGGGTACTACCCAGAGGGAGGAGCAAAAGTAGAAGTGAAAATTTATCCTTCAAAATTAAAGCCGATAATTTTAACGGAAAGAGGAAAATTTCAAAAGATTTTGGCAATCTCTGGAGCTTCAAATACTTTAAAAGAAAAAAAAGTGGCTGAACGTCAGATTGCCGGGGTAAGAGAGATATTAGGGAAATTAAAATTGCCAACTGAAGAAAGAGCAGAATATTATGATACCCGCTGCCCGGGAAGCCAGATATGCTTAATAGCCGAATTTGAAAATACAATAATTGGAGCTGATAATTTGGGGAAACTGGGCAAAAGAGCCGAGGATGTCGGAAAGGAAGCAGCTTTAGAATTGTTAAAAGAACAAAAATCTGAAACCTGTCTGGATAGATATTCAGGAGATCAAATTTTAGCTTACATGGCTTTAGCTAAAGGTAAAAGTTCTGCCACTGTTTCAGAGATTACCAATCATTGCAAAACCAATATCTGGGTTATTGAAAAATTTGTTGACGGAGGGTTTGAAATCGAAAATAATTTAATTTCCTGGCTTCTTGCTGTATAACAAAAACCCGCCAGAGAGCGGGTTTTTGTTAGCTTGAGAACGAGAACTAAAACCTTCTTGGTCTCTGCTCTCGGAATTTACGCATGCAATCTTGGCAACGAATAGAATCTAATCTTGCAGGGTCTGGATTAAAGGGTAGCTGAGTTATTGGTGTCCCACAATCACGGCACTTAATATTCATTTTAGAAACATCGAACATCTCACGCTGGAAGCCCCCTTCACGAGGCTTTTCATCAAATTTTTTGAAGGCCATAATTTCTAATAGATTAAATTTAGATTAACAAAAACGACCATTTAGACCCTCGGTCGCTATACCTAATTTTGACCTTCACTAATTTTTTAAAACTATGAAGACTTAACTTAAGATACTTCGACTTATTGGTCTGCCCCTATTATACTCTAACCATTTAGCAAGTCAAGTGGAATAAGCCAATCACTTTATTTTGCTTGCCGTCTTCTAATTTTGACTCTTCATTAATTATATTAAAAGTTTTAGTTGCTTCCGCTGTTTTGTCAATAATTAATTTAATTCCTCTTTCTAGAATAAATTTTTCAGCTTCTTCGGCAACTCTGGCTATTCCTGACTCTCCAGTACTAATAATAATTGTATCAGGATTTTGCTCAATTGCTCTTTTGACATCCGCAACATCAATAATATGACTTTCTTTTCTCTGCCAGGGCAAAATCTCGCCAGTCCAGCGAACCTCAACATCGTGATTATAAGTTTTTCCGTCAATGGCGATGAAGCCAAATTTATACTCGTTTATCATCGAGATAAATTGAAAATTTATCGAACATTTTTTATTTTAAAATAAAGTCCCTTGTTTGGACAATTTTTTTTGTTCTCCTTCAGAAAAAATCCTAATTTTTCCATAAACCCCATCGTAGCCTGGCTCAATAAAAACTTTCCCCTCTCTCACTCGAATTATTCCTAAAGCTATTTCTGGCGGAGTAAATTCCTCTAAATTTTCCCTCGAGGCATTTAATAAAACCTCAAATTCTGAGTTAAATTTTTCAATCAAGTTTTTATATTCTTTGCCAACTTGAATTGTCCCAACACCTTGGTTTATAACATCGGCAATTATTTGTTCTAAAGGAATTAAACTTTTAAAAGGGATGGCTTTCTCTGGCTTAAATCCTTCCGGCCTATCGGCCAATTCTTCCACTCGGTTTAAAACTCCAATAGTTAATGGCCTTCCACAATTTGGACAAATATTATTGTATTTTTTTGATTCTTGAGGAGATAAACTAATTCCGCAAAGCCGGTGACCATCGTAATGATATTTTCCTTCTTGGGGGAAAAATTCAATCGTGTACAAAAATTTTTGAGGATCTTTACTTTTTATTGCCTCGAGAATAGCGGGATAACTCAATTCTGTATCAAAAACATTTGCTTCCCGACCTATTTTTTGAGCACTATGGGCGTCTGAGTTGCTTATTAAAGTAATTTTATCCAGGGCTGATAGCCGCCAATTCATATCCGGAGAAGAGGATAAACCGGTTTCTCCGGCATAAATATACTTTGAATATTCTTCAAAACATTCCTCAATTGAATCAAAACCGGAACGAGAACCAAATAAAGAAAACCAAGGAGTCCACAAATGGGCCGGGACAATTAAACAATCTAAGTTAATATTTAAAACAATTTTTGCTAATTCTTTGGCATCTAATCCTAAAATCGGTCTTCCATCGGCTTTTAGATTTCCAATCCAGCCCAAATGGGTATTTATTTTTTCAACCGTTTTAAAATCAGGAGCAAAAACTATAATATGAATTTTCCGAACCCTGCCTCCTCTAGAACAAATACAACTAATCTCTGAAGTTAAAATAAAACGAGTTCCATTTTGTTCTGTTTTCAATTTAAAAAGCCCTTGTTCTGCGGGCTCAAGTTTTTCTTTCAGATTATTAAGCCACTCTGGGTGTGTGAAATCTCCGGTCCCAAGAATTTTTATTCCCTTAATTTTTGCCCACTTATCAAGGTTTTCTAAATCCATCTGAGGAGAAGTCGCTCTTGAATATTTTGAATGCAGATGAAAATCAGCAATAAATTTCATAACCCTACGAACACATTATATCAATTATTATAACAATTATTGTCTGAAATAAAAAAAGGCGGGTTGACCGCACTGACTGGAATTAAGATAATTGAAATTATTATTTTTTAATCAGCTTAATACCCAGGCTTGATATCTGGGTTCCGGCAAAAATCAAAATTCCCGCCATTATTGACCAGCTAAGCAGATTTAAAAGTTTTGGTATAAAATCAACGGGCAGCATTCCTTTTAATTGCTCCCCGATCATTTCTTGCATCTCCCGAGATGTAGCGAAGGGGGGAGAAGAAGATTTATCTTCTTCGACCTGCCCCTCCAGAGCCTGAGCTTCACCTTTTTGAGGCAAAACCATTTCCTTTTCTGGCATCTTAAAAACTGTCGGGCCTGGAGAGTTTCCAGTAAAAATATTATAAGAAGCGAAAAGACTGTAGAATATTATTATTAGGCCGACAAATAACAAGAGCCAGCCGATAATTTTTCGAGCTTTCATTTTTTTTCTCCAAAAATTTTCTCTTCTAACAAACCAAAGACGGACAATACCAGAAGAGCTAAAAAAGTAGCAAAAATAGCTAAAAGATAGAGCTTAACTCCTACAGCAATTCCGATAGCCGAGGTTAGCCACAAACCGGCAGCAGTAGTCAGGCCTATAACCCCTGATGATGGCTGGCGGAAAATCACCCCGGCTCCAATAAAACCAATTCCAATAGCTATGGCCTGAATTATCCTGGAAGGGTCAAAACTAATGCCCTCTTTGCCAACAAAAAAATTAAATAATTCAAAAGCAATCACGGTGAAAAGACAAGTCCCCAAAGCTACCAAACTATAAGTTTGAAGTCCGGCTGCCTTTCTCTTGTACTCTCTTTCTAAGCCAACCAACCCGCCCAAAAAGGTAGCCAGTAATAATTGTAAAATAATTCTAATTTGAGGGTTAGCTAAAAACTCCATAAAGAGCGGCACTAATTACAAATTAGCACACTAATTTACGAATTTTACGAATTCGTAACGTTAGTACATTCGGGTGTCATCCGTAAATTGGTGTCGCGTTTACACTTTATATACTTTATATCCTTCTCTTATTTTTTGATCAACCTTCACGCCAACAGAATCTCCGGCCTTAGCTGTTTCAGTTTTTTTGTGATCCATTTCCATAGATTCTACGGCCTGAGTAAAATCGGCGGCCCCGCCAATAATTCTAACAGTGTCTCCTACTTTTAAGGTGTCAGAAAGCTCAATAACCGCTACTCCTATATTTCCAAAATAGTGAGTGATTTTCCCCGCCAATTTTCCTTCCTCAGGAGGTTGAGTTTCTTCATTCGGCATAATTTTTAAAAACTTATTTTTTATTTGAGTCGGCCTTTTAGTTTAGAATTTCCTTTTTTCTCTTTTTTAATTAACTCAATTAATCTTTTCACCAATTCTTTAGGATTTTTTTCATAAATAATTTTTTTAACCCCTCGATAAGGCCCGGTGGCAATCTTCTTAATTTTATCAGCCGTTCCCCCTGTTTTTTCTAAAACCGCGATCGGCTTTTGAATTTCAAAAGCAGTGGCGAATTCATGCAAAGTTCCCATTCTTCCGCAGATAATAACCACTCCGTCTACTGACTTTGTCATAATCACGTTTCTTCCCACATAATCAGCGCCGGTATAGACCACTACATCAAAAACATCCACCGGAAGTTTATATGTTTTTAAGTGGGCCGCCTCAGAGGTTGCCGGTGAAAAACCAACATTAAATCCCCCAACCTCTTCACATCCCAAAGCAGCAAAATAAGGAACGCCGGTTGTCGCTCCGGTAACCAAAATACAATTTTGGCGAAAAATTTCTCGTCCAACTTCTTTAGATAGTTCCCTAACTCCTTTACAACAATGACTAACCCGGGCCGCTCCAGAAACGGCAATTTTATATTTCATGCCTTTAGTTTTCATGTCTTTAGTTTAACATATCTTTAAAAACCAAAGAAGAGGTATTTTACCTCTTCTTTGGTGAGGGGGGCGGACTTAACAAATTTGGTCACTCGAATCCGCTGGAGTTGGACATAGCCAGGCAATTGCTTTTTAACTTCCTTCATTAAGTTCCGTGTCCTTAGAGGATATTCCCTCGCACCCCCTCGGTTTTACAATAACCCCTTGAAAATATCTGTCAACTTTTTTTAGCTTGATCACAAAGCACAAGTTCTCCCCAGTTTATTAACAATTTTCCGGATTTTTCTTTGTTTTACTATCCTATTGACCTTATGGTATAATGATTTAGAAAAATAAAAATTATGATTAAGGAGGAACTCTGGCAGGCGGCCTTAGCCCAAATCCAATTAAATATTTCTCAGGCAAATTTTAGTACTTGGTTTGAAAATACCGGAATCCTTTCCCAGAAAGAAGGTGAAGTTATAATTTCTGTTCCAAATTCTTTTGCCAAAGAGTGGCTTGAAAATAAATATAACAAGATTATTTTTAATCTTTTGCATACTTTAGACGAAGAAATCAAAGAGGTTAAATATACTGTCAGCCGACAAGGATTGAAAGTTTTGAAAAAAGCCTCTTTTTCTTTGCCAGAGTCAGACCAGCTCGAATTCCAGGAATTAAAAATTAACAAAGAGACTAACCTTAACCCCCGCTATACTTTTGAAAATTTTGTGGTTGGTCCCTTCAACGAATTACCGCAAGCGGCTGCCTGGGCAGTCGCAAAAGATCCTGGTACTATCTACAACCCTTTATTTATTTATGGCGGGGTTGGACTCGGTAAAACCCATTTGCTGCAGTCCATTGGCAATATGGTAATTAAAAGTTTTCCAGAAAAAAAAGTAAAATATATTCCTTCTGAGAAATTCACTTCTGAAGTGGTAACGGCAATTAAAAACCATACTATGGAAAACTTCAAAGCGAAACACCGGGAAACAGACGTTCTTGTTATTGATGATGTCCAATTTCTGGCCGGAAAAGAGAAAACTCAAGAAGAGTTTTTCCATACCTTTAATACCCTTTATGAAAGAAACAAACAAATAGTTATTTCTTCTGACCGTCCCCCAAAAGCTATCCCGGCCCTGACTGAAAGATTAAGGTCCCGATTCGAGGGGGGAATGATAGCTGATATTGGTTATCCTGATTTCGAAACAAGAATGGCTATTCTCAAAACAAAGACCCAAGAAAGAAAGATTAACCTTTCCGAAGAAACCCTTAGTTATATTGCGTCTAATATCCAAAGAAATATTAGAGAACTTGAAGGAGCTTTGACTCGATTAGCAGCTCATCAAAAGTTAAACAACCACTCCTTAGACCCTGAGGAGACTAAATCCCTGCTTAAAAAAATACTCTTGTCTCCGGCTAAAGTAGCTACGCCAAAAAAAATAATCAGGGCGGTAGCTAAATTTTACGACCTTAAGGAAAAAAGCCTTTTTGACTCCTCGAGGAAAAGAGAAATTGTCAGACCTCGCCAGATTGCGATGTATTTATTAAGGGAAGACCTAAAAAGTTCCTACCCTTTTATCGGAAGGAAAATGGGAGGAAAAGACCATACCACAGCTATCCATTCCTACGAGAAAATTTTAAAAGAGCTTGAAACAAACGAAAATCTTAAAGAAGAGATCGAGCTAATAAGACAACTTGTTTTTAGCGTTTAACTTCTTGCCTTTTCTTTTAGTTCCCTTAGCCAATTACCCAAATCGCAATGAAGGGTGAAGATGAAGCTAAAGCTTCATCGCCTAGTGGAAAAGGTATGGAGCAGAGAGTGGAAAATCTCTTAAAAAAATTTTTTCTTTTCTTTCACTTTATTGTCCCCAATTAATTAACTGCTTCTTTACTTATTTTCCATTATCTTTTTTTCGGGTAAGTTATCTAAAAAAGATAGTTTTACCCAACACCTATAACTACTATGAAATTAATAATATTACAAAACAAATTAAAACAAGGCCTTAGCGTTATTGAAAGAGCCTCCTCTAAGTCTTTTACTTTGCCTATTCTTAGGAATCTTCTCCTTAAAGCTGAAAAAAATTTTTTAGAGCTATCGGCAACTGATTTAGAAATAGGGATTAAGTGGTGGATATTAGCTAAAATAGAAAAAGAAGGTAAAATTACCATTCCGATCTCTATTTTATCAGCCTTTATAAATCTTTTGCCAGAAAAACCCATTAGTTTGGCAGCTAATAACCAAATTTTATCTGTTGAGTGTGAAAATTATAAAACTAAAATAAAAGGACAGAGCTCAGAAGATTTTCCAATCATTCCCGGAATATCAGAGGGTATCTCTTTTTCTCTTAATAGTCTCGCTTTTTGCCAAGGATTGGGCCAAATTGTAGATATTGTCTTTCCTTCTACGGTAAGGCCCGAAATCTCAGGCGTGCATTTTCTTATCCAGAAAGATTTAATAAAAATGGCAGCTACGGATAGTTTTAGATTAGGCGAAAAGACTCTTTTTTTGGAAAAACCACTTCCGATTGAAGAGGAAATTTCTCTAATTTTGCCCCAAAAAACAGCGAAAGAAATAATTAATATTTTTGGAGAAAAAGAAGGTGAACTCAAAATCCTGGTCAGCCCTAATCAGATTTTATTCGAATCCTTAATGGCCGAAACCAACCATCCGCAAATTCATCTTTCCTCAAAATTAATCGAGGGAGAATACCCGAACTATCAGGAAATTATTCCTAAAAAATATGAAACTCAAGTTATCTTAGAGAGGCAGGAATTTTTGAATCAGATTAAAGCAGCCAGCCTTTTTAGCGGGAAAATAAATGAAGTTAAATTTAAAATTGATCCTAAAAAAGAAATAGTAGAAATTTCCAGCCAGAATCCCGAAACTGGGGAATACCACTCTTTGCTCCCGGGGAAAATAAAAGGGAAAAAGGAGGAAATTTCCTTTAATTATAGATTTTTAAATAATGGGCTCTTGAATATAAAAAGTTCAGAGGTGATTTTTGAGTTAAATGGCGAGGTAGGGCCTGGAGTTTTAAAACCTGCAGGAGATGCAAGTTATATCTATGTCGTAATGCCGATTAAAGGGGTATAGAGTTTCTAAAACAATGATATTCTTTTTAGAAACTTTCAGTTTTTCCTAAAAGAGCTTTTTCCATAAATCTTCTCCAGATAGGGCCGGCTAAAACTACTCCTGGTTCCTTTCGCATCGGAGAACCATCATTGTTCCCAACCCAAACCCCGGTAACTATTGAAGGAGTGTAACCAATTACCCAGCCGTCTTTATAGTTTTGGGTAGTGCCGGTTTTTGCCGCCACCTCGTAGTCTTCAAAATAAAGAACAGACCTGCTTCCAAACATAGGAGCTCTGGTTTCATTGTCTGATAAGATATTATTAATAAGGGAAGCAATTTCCGGCTCCAAGACCATTTTTGGAGTTTTTTTATTTTCCTCAATAATGTTCCCAGATGAGTCTTCGATTTTTAAAATAGAAACGGGGGGAACGTGCGACCCTTCGCTGGCAAAAACTCCATAAGCTGAAACCATTTCTAATAATTTCACCTCTCCGCCGCCCAAGACCAAAGGAAGACCATAAAAAGAAGGCGGTTTAGTTAAGGTAGTAATACCCAAATCCTTAGCAGTCTGGATGCTGTCTTTTAGACCGGCGAAATTAGCCAGAACTTTTACTGAGGGGACATTTAAAGATTGAGCCAAGGCTTGTCTCAAAGTTACCGGACCCCGGAAAAGACCATCATAATTTTGAGGGATATAAGGGTTCTCTGGAGTGCCGAAATTAGTTTCTTCATCAATGACGATAGTTTTTTCATCATAGCCCTTTTTAAAGGCAGTGGCATAAACAAAAGGCTTAAAGGCAGACCCTGGCTGGCGGTTGCGGATTGCAACATTTGGGTAAGGTTCAAATAAACAATTTTTCCCTGGCAAGCAATCCTGAGGGAAAGGGTCTCCGAAATAATTTGCCGACCCCACCATAGCCAAAATTTGGCCGGTTTTTGGGTCGATAGCCACCAGACTGGCGTTGTAAGCTCGGTAATTTTTGTTAATCTCTGCTCCTTCTTTAACTACTTTTTCAGCCCATTCCTGGAGTTCCCAATCTAAAGAGGTATAAACTCTAATCCCTTTTTCTTTTAAAAAATCTTCTCCATATTTTTTTTCAAGGTATTCCTTGACATACATTACAAAATGAGGAGCCTCAATCGGCTGTAAGATCTTGGCAAATTCTATTTCCTCTTTTTCAGCTATTTCTTTTTCTGCCTGGCTGATATACCCTTCTTTTGTCATTCGGTCTAAAACATAATCTTTTCTGCTTAAAAGCTCTGCTCTTCCCTCTTCCTCATAAGGTGAAAGCTGGGAGGGGGCCCGAATTAAAGCAGTCAAAGTAGCGATTTCGGCTAAAGAGAGTCCGGAGACGGATTTTTTAAAATAAGTTTGGCTTGCCGCCTCTACCCCATAAGTATTCTGGCCAAAAGGAACCTGGTTTAGATACCATTCCAGAATTTGGTCTTTCGAATAACGGCGGTCTAATTCCAGAGCTAAAATGATTTCTCGGGTCTTTCTTTCAGCGGTTTTTTGGATAGATAGAAAAGTTGAGCGGATTAACTGTTGGGGAATAGTCGAGCCACCGTAAACCGGTTTCCCAATTTTTAAATCAGCCAAAACTGCTCTGACCATTCCTTTCAAATCAACTCCAAAATGCTGATAAAAATTGGCGTCTTCGGTGGATATAACCGCTTCTCTCAGGTAATTGGGAATTACCTCTAAGGGGACCCAAGTTCTTTTTTCTTCGCCATAAATCTCATATAAAAGAATCTTACCAGTCCTATCATAAATTTTGGTTGATTGGATAAGTTGTCTTTCAGTAAATTTCTCCGGCCGGGGAAGATCCTTGGCATAGTAAACAAATAAAAATAAAAAAAGAAAAGCAAAAAATAAAACAAAGTATCCAAAGAATTTTAAGATTAAAACAAACCTGCCTCTTTTTTCTCTTTTTTTGTTTTTCTGATAAATTTTTCGATAAAATTTTCTACGGGGCATAATCAAATTTTACTAAATTTAGCTTAAATTTGCAAATTTTACAATTTATTTTAATATAAAGATATGAAAGTAGATACTGGCCCTAAAAAAGTCGATGAAGCTGCCGCTTCATCTTCACCCTTCGCTCGGCCTTGCCGAGCTCGGGTAATTGAAGAAATTTTAACTCGGGGAGTAGAGGAAGTTATTGAGAAAAAGAACCTGATTAAAAAATTACACTCTGGCAAGAGACTCAGAATAAAATATGGAGCAGATCCTTCAGCTCCTGATTTACATTTAGGCCACAGTGCCTGTTTATTAAAATTAAAAGAATTTCAGGATTTAGGCCATCAAATAATTTTTATTATTGGTGATTTTACAGCGATGATTGGAGACCCTTCAAAAAGATTAAAAACAAGACCTCCTCTTTCTAAAAAGGAGGTAGAGAGGAATGCTAAGACCTATTTTAAACAAATAGGGAAAATTTTAGACATAAAAAAGATTAAAATTTTAAGAAATAGTAAGTGGTTTTCTAAAATGGATTTAAGAGATTTATTAAAATTGGCCAGTAAATTCATGGTAGCGAGAATTTTAGAGCGAGATGACTTTAGTCAGCGCTTAAAAGGGGGAATAAATATCGGGGCGCACGAAATAATTTATCCCTTAATGCAGGCCTATGATTCGGTTATGGTTAGAGCAGATATAGAGCTTGGGGGCTCAGACCAAAAATTTAATATGTTGGCTGGTAGAGAATTGCAAAAGAAAACGGGCCAGACTCAGCAAGATTTAGTTATTATTCCTTTACTTGTGGGTCTAGATGGTCAAAGAAAAATGAGTAAAACTTTAGGAAATTACATTGGTATCGCCGAGAAACCAGAAGAGCAATATGGGAAGATAATGTCAATTCCTGATAAATTAATTTTAGATTATTTTGAATTAACAACCCGAGTGCCTATAGGAGAAATTGAAAAGATGAGAGAAGGCTTGAAGAAAAAAAAGGTAAATCCCCGGGATTTAAAAGCAAGATTGTCCAGAGAAATTGTGAGTATTTATTATGGTAAAAAAATAGCGGAAAAATCTGGGGAGGAATTTAACAGCATCTTCAAAGAGAAAAAATTGCCTTCTAAAATCCCCGGAATCAAAATTCCCCGGAAATCTCTAAATATTTTAGATTTATTAGTTAAAACAAAATTAGCCTCTTCAAAGGCTGAGGCCAAAAGATTAGTTTTACAAAAAGGAGTAAAAATAGATAGCCAAATTCAGGAAGACTGGCGAAAAGTTATAAAAATAAAAAAGGGACAGGTTGTCCAAGTAGGGAAGAGAAAATTCGTCAAAATTAGGCGATGAGAATTTTATTCTCTTCTTCATCTTCGCTTCCTACGGAAGCTTGATATCTGATTAAAACCCCGCTTTAAAAAGCGGGGTTTTAATTTACTCCTAAACTTGCTCTTCCTTTTTTTCTTCCTCTGCAGGAGTTTCCTCTGCAGGAGTTTCCTCTGCAGGAGTTTCTCCGGGAACCTTTTCTGGTTCTGGTTCTTGACTGACAATAGGAGTTAAAATTTTGTCTTTGTAAATCATGGTTAATTCTCTTTATTAAATTTTATTAACTTTTATTCAATTGTCTTTCGACCTTTTCAATCTCTCTATTAGCCATTTTCTAAAGGATACAAAGTATTATAGTTTTCTGAAAAAGGTTTGTCAAGCTCCCTCTTCTTTAAGCCTTATTTATTTTTTCAATTTTGAAACTTTTCTTTTTGTTTGACCAGGCCCAAATTTCGACTGGAAGGCGAACTTTAAAATTTTCAAGAAAAGTTGTAATTTTCTTTCTCCTCGATGAAACGTTCGGTAGAGTGGTTAATTGAATATTTTTTTGCCGTTTCCCTTTTAAGGCTAATACGTCGATAATTCCGAAAATATCGGTTTGTTTAAATTTTATTTTAGGGGGGTACCAATAAACCCACCCTGCATCCGCTAATATTTTTACTGCTTTTTTCCTAATGAATTGTTCAGTTGGCATGGCTACATTTTTAAGGTCAAAGAAGATAAATCTTCTTTTCCCCCCTTCGCTGCAGCTCGGGAGGCCGAAGAAAGTAAAGTCTCTTCTTCCTCTTCGCTTACCGAGCGAGGCGAAACCGAGAGAAGGTCAAGAAGAGATTTATATCTCTTCGCCTCGCTTCACGGAAGCTTGATATTAGAATAAACATCTTGAACTGCTTCGTTTTCATCTAAGGCCTCAAAAAGTTTTTGATAGGCCCCTTTTATTTTTTCATCAACAGAAATTTCTTCTTTTGCTACCCAATCCAAAGAAGCCGATTCAATTTTAATCCCTTTTTCTTCTAAATTCTTTTTTACTTTTTCTAAATCTTCAATTTTAGTATAAACATCCAGAAAATCGTCGCGCCAATATATGTCTTGTGCCCCCGCCTCAATTGCTAACAGCTCTAAATCCTCTTTCTTCCCGTCTTCGTATTTCGTACTTTGTACTTCGATTACTCCTTTTCTTTCAAATAACCATTTCACTGAGCCAGTATCAGCCAGTTTTCCATTGTTTTGATTTAAAATCTGTTTAATCTCGCTCAAGGTTCGATTTTTATTATCGGTAATTCCTTCAATAATAATAGCTATTCTTCCCGGGCCGTAGGCTTCAAATAAAACCTCTTCGAGGTTGGCTTCTTCTCCGCCGCCGGTTGCTTGTTTGATAGCTCGTTCAATGTTCTCCTTTGGTAGGTTGAATTGCTTTGCCTGCTCTATCGCTACCCTTAATTTATTATTAGTTTCCGGGTTTGGCCCTCCTTCTTTTACCGCAACCGAAATCACCCTCGCCATTTTCGAGAACATTTGTCCTCTTTTTTGATCAGTAATCGTTTTTTGATGTTTTATTGTCCTTGCGTGGCTGTGACCGCTCATATTTTTATACCCTCCTTTAAATATAATTATCCCGTCTATCTTAATTTTATTCTAATTTTTCCTATAAATCAACTCCCTTGGTAATTAATTTTAGGTTTGGCTGCATAGATTATGTTTTAAAAGTTTTCAGTTTCTTTTTTAAGACTAAAATTATTATCCCTGAGGAAATGGCGAGGAAAAAAGCAATTAATAAAATAAATAAAGACTTTGAGGACTTTGAGATTTGCTCTCCGATGGCTGCTAATTCTCTTTTAGCCTCGGGCTCCCGAGTTGCAGCGAAGGGAGGAGAAGAAGATTTATCTTTTAGAGATTCAGCCCCTGTTTTTTCTTCGGGTCGGGGAAAGGGAATAAAATTTACTGCTCCAGGGGTTAAGTTCGTGCTCCAGGACCAGCCTGATTCAGTTCTATTGTAAGAACCTCCCCTGGGCGCTTTTTCGTAATTGACTTCATTAATAATTTTCCCATCAGGTTGAATAAGTTTTAGACTATCGCCATCATTATTTAAAGTGATTTTAGTAGTTGGTCGAGAAAAAACTAAAAACCCCTGAGGAGGAATTTTTGTTCCTTTTGGAAAAGAATAAGTAGTAATTTTTCCTACTGTGTCAGTTATTTTCCAGTCAGAAAGCAAAACTTCAAAATTATTCTGATTAAAAATTTCAATCCATTCTTCTGCTGTCGCTACAAACCCCGGGAGTAAGCTGTAGAGGGCTGTATGTAAACGGTAGGTTAAATTCTATGTCCAGCTTATCATCCGTTTTGACTATTTTTCCTACCAGGCGCTGGAGGATTTCTCGTTTTATTTCGTACGTAGTATTTTCAAAATGTTCTTTTAATTGACGGTAAAGCTCTTTCGCGGAGCTGGTTCTTTTCTCTTTTTCTTCTTCACTAAGCAACAGTTGGGAAAGCTTCTCTTCCTCTTTTTTAAGCCTTTCTGCTTCTCTTTCGCACTCCTGGATTTTCTTATCATAGAATTCTTTTTTGATAGAGCCTTCAGCATAAAGTTCGGCATATCGCTCCCGGCTTGTATCAGAAGAATCCAAGGAGTTTTTGATACTGGCTAGTTCTTTTTGAATTTGGCTTCTCCTGTTGCCACGATTGAGATAATCATTGAGGTCTCGCATCATTGCTTTTGGATTTGCGAGAATTTCTTTTAGCTTTTCCCATACAGGCGGGATAACCCGTGAGTCGCTTATGCTTGGAGCAGAACAGTGTTTTGGAGTGAAATAAGGCCTAATACCACAGCAGAAGTAGTATTTCGTCTCGCTATGACCCGCCCTGTTGGAATAATGCCTTGTAGCGCATTGGTAACGATAGCCATCGAAACCACAGATTATTTTGTGCTGGAGAGCATAAATCTGTTCCGTATTTCTAGGAGACAGCTCTTTATTCTTTTTTAGTTGTTGCTGGGTTTTTCCAAATAATTCTCGAGTAATAATTTTGAGATTTTCATCTTCAATCCGTATCCAGTCCTCCTTCGGCCTTAAATTACTTTGTCCTTTTATTCTTCCGAGATATTTCCATCTCCGATAGTAAAAGATCCCCGTATAGATTTCATTTCTGAGTATCCTTCCTATGGTTCTCCGGTTCCACCAGCACTCACTTCCCGTTTTCTTCTTTCTTCCTAGGCGGTCAAACTTAGTAGGAATCTTCATAGCGTTTATTTTCTGCTGGATCTTATATTCGCTTAGCTTATCATCTGCAAGCCATTCAAAGAGCATTTTAACTATCGCGGTTTCCTCTTTGTCGATCTCCAATTTTTGGGTTTCTTTATTGAGATTATAGCCATACGGAGGAGTCCCACCTAGCCACTTGCCTTTCTTCATTGCCTTTAGCATTCCTTCGTTCCGGGATTCCAGATTGACTTCTCGCTGCCATTCAGCGAATACTCCGGCATTATTAAACATGGCCCGGCCCGAAGGAGTTGAAGTATCGAATCCCTCACTGATTGATTTAAACTCTATTCCCAAGTCTCTCAACTCGCCCACGGTGTTCAGCAACAGTTTGAGATTGCGGAAGAATCGATCCTGCCGCAGGACCAAGACTATATCAAATTCTTTATTCCTGGCGTCTACCAAGAGCTTCTGAATATCTGGCCGCTTATCTGTTGATCCGGAACAGCCAATGTCTTGGTTGTAGACATGCTTCTCGTCCAGTTGCCAACTGCTTATTTTCACAAACTCTTTTAATTTCTCTTCCTGAATTTCCGGGCTGTAGCCTTCCTTTTTGGCTTCGTCTGAGGAGCACCTTATATAAATTGCTGCTCTTTTTCTAAGTTCTTTTTCCATATTATTTTGATTTGTGTCTCTTTAAAAATTGAAGCAGATCGCTTTCCGCAATTCGGTAGACCTTTTTCCCTAACTTAAAAGTCTTAAGTTTCCCGGCTTCGATCCAGCGGTAAACCTGCCTTTGACTTACTTTCAGCTTTTCAGCAATTTCTTTTATGGTTAGAAAATTATTAATCTTCATCATGGTTTTATTATATTCCGTCCGGGAACATCCTGTCAAGATTGTCATTTATTGGCAAGCGGAGAGATCGGAGCCGCAGAGAAAAGCTGGCGGACCATGTCTTGAGTGAGGAAAAACATCGGCCGACCTTTCAAATGTTGTCCCTTTGGCTTGGTCTTTTTCTTCTCAGATAATAAAATATCAAAGACTTGGAAAAGCAGTTTCCTCTTTTCTTCTTCCGGCAGTGAAGAAAACTTCACTTTGATTTCGAACTCCTTAAGACCCTTTTTAATTTTCCGGATGTAGAACAAAAGCATAATGTAAATTTCTCACCACCATTTTTTCTGCTTGCGATACTTAAAATCCTCACGAATTTCAGCCAGCCTTATATCGCTGATCTTAAAATTGCATTTGGCGCAGGAATAGAACCTTCCCTTTATAAGCTTTCCTTTACACTGAGGACAACGGAAAGTTAAAAGTTTTTCCCACTTAAATTTTTTACGTCTTTGAAATCCCTGCATAAGCTATAGGTAAGCTTAACCACAGAGCAGATTCAGCTTTTCAGCTTTTTAATAGCTCTTCCCCTGTCTTTTTTAAAAGCAGGTATGGCATTCTGTTATGACATCGTTAGTTCTTTTAGCGATTTAAAATAGAGAAGTTTCTCAGCTTTTCAGCTTTTAGTGCAACTTATCTCATAAGAGACCGCGCTTAGGTGCTTTAATAATCGCCAGTAACTTTACCGGGGCACCTAGGAATACTTCTAGGTTTTATTGCACGCCTTCCTTCGACAGAAGAATTCTGTCTCTGAGCGACAGGAATGGCTGTAGCCAGCGAAGCAGTAAATGACAAGAGAGTGTCTGGGAGATTGTGCACAAAAGCTACCCATATCGTCCTCCAGCAGGTAATCTGCTTATAGCTCAACCATCAGAGGTTGTGAGCTTACACAGAGCCTCTATCTAAGAAAAGAACTTCAACGAATTTTTTGGAATTCAGGTTTTTGAATTAAAAATTCCCAAACTGCTTGGCCGGCCTTGTTGCTTTTGCCACCGGCCCAGCAATCTGGGAACTTTTTTGGCAACAAGTTTAAGGCAAATAATCGGAATTTCTAATCAAAACGCCTGGACCCACATCGATACGATTTAACATCGATGCAAGTCCAGGCGTTCTGGACGATTTGCTAGATTAAGTTTTAAATTTTCAACTCCTGCATGTATTTTAACAAATCTAATATCCTTGTCAAGACTTTTGTCAACACATTCATCTTGATGATTTCTTAGTCCTGCGCTTCGATTTCATGGCTTCCCTTTTCTTCAAGCGATAAAGGATCCTGCGCAGATAGTTCATAAGGAAGGATATTGAAGCCGGAGGTTGAAGTTTGACATGGCAAGTTTTTCCACATTTGGGATTGGGACAATCTATTTCGAATTCTTCTGGAGTGGGGATATCAAAGAAATAAGGCTTATAAAACCAAACTTTCTTTATTCTGACTTTACACTCTTGAGCTGTTTTCTTGGATCCAAAGAATGGGAATCCACACTCTGGGCATTTAAGAATTGGCTCCCTTTGGATACCAGAATTTGCATTTTCACCTTGTCTTTTCTTCTCCATACGCTTTCAGTTTATCGGTTTTTGGGAGATTTTTCAAGGCGTCTTCCGAGTTCGTCTCTCTTGTCGTGGAAAATGATTTCTTTTCAAATCTCCTCAAAAAAGAAAAACCGGTAGCCATTTCTGACTACCGGTCTTCCCCGGTGGCGCAAGGATAACCACCTTTGACTTTTATTTCCAAATAGATTTCAGCAATTGCCAAATAAACCAGATTATGAGGAAGGGATCGAAAAATCGTTTCCCGCTCATAATGACTAGCGTGAGACTTCAATCAGATCTTCAAGGCAAGGCTCATTCCTTTCCCCTTCTGTACGGAATGGTTTACTGAAATCACATATGGGCCACGCACCACAACTGAAAAAATGAAATGGTCGTCCATTCTTTTTACTAATTCCTTGCTTTTCAATAAGAGCTGTTCCGCATCGCGGACAAATATCCTTGTCTTTCTTATCCTCTTTCTCATTCTGCTTCTTTTGGGCTTCTTTCTTGGTATTCTTTACTTTCTTTTCCGGCTCACTCTCTTTACCGTCAATCAGTCCTTTCAGTTCTTGGTAAAACTTCCAAACTTCTTTTGTGCTTTCGCCTCTCAGATTCAGCATCAAGCTTCTGCTCAGCACCTTTCCATCCGGAGAGAGGTTGATCGTTTCATTCAGCTGACAGCGATTGTAATCGCCATTAGTTTTGATTTCCATGTTTTTTAGATTACTTAGTTATTATTACCGGCTTCTCGACAAAAGCTGGTTTTCTCGCCACAAGGAAGCGAGATTTAGTGATTCATTCTTTCTTTTCTTTTGTGTCTTCCAATCGCTTCAGCCGCGTCTTCAACCGAAGTTCCGATTTCCTCCTCTTTCTTTTTCAGGTAATCCCGGACAGCGTACCTGACTTGCTCAATGATAGGAGGACAGGCACAGTAGGTTTTAAGTAGCCAGAGCTTCCGCATAGTTTCTGAAGGCAGATTAATTTTGTAAGCCATGTTTCTTATGTGAATTAGTTATTAAAGGTTCGACCTTTCAACTTCATTTCCTTCAGTCGACTTTGAATAGGGGATGAAGTTTTCATAAGGTTTTAAGAAACACGCTTTCCAATCGTAAGGAAGGATATAACAGATTTTAATTAGGACCTCCCCCCGAAGGCTAAAATAGAGGAAAAATTTGATGGTCGGTCTCTCGACTGCCGGCTCTCCAAACCCGGTCGGCAAACCAAAAACAGGCTCAAAAGGCCTGTATAAATCATATCTAAATCATGTCTAAGTCATATCTAAGTCATTAAAAAATCATTATTGTTTTGAAGAGGATGAACGGAAATATGCAGAGGGTTTGCGGAGTTTTAAGGGAGAAGATAGTCTATCTATTCTTTCTGTGAGACATTTTCCGTTTGAAAAATATCAGATCATTTGTTAAGATTAAGATAGAATTAAATAGCCTAAACCTCATAGTTTATCTATGAGGCATGTGGCGCAAAAACGTTCAACGTAGAGAGCTCCTAGTCAGAGCACGCGTTGAACGTCATATCGGGAAACCGGTATGGGTCCCGCAAGGGATTACTGGCTAGGAGCTTTGTGTTTTCCGAGCCAGAGAATGTAAGTGAGAATGAGAATAATATGAAAACGACAATAGTTTCACTTTTAATAATTTCACTTCTGATACCTTCTTTCGCTTCAGCGTTTTCTTATGAGCCGGATAAACCTCTCGCTCAGTATCCGGAAGAAGGGATATTTTTAGGAGTTGCTGCCGGATTGGCAAGGAAGACTGGAATCGAACCTATTTATTTCCGGGTTGGATTCGTATTGTCGGCTTTTATGGGCGGCACGGGGTTAATTTTGTATTTCGTATTGGCAGCAATAATGCCAACAAGACATTTGTTAGAATCGCCTATTATATCTGTACCTCCAACGAGCCCCCCGGCAAAAGACGAAGCAACTCCAAAAATCTACTTTCAGCAGGTAAATAATCTTATGAAAGAGATGTTGGTTGCAGGAATCGATTTAATGAAAGTGAGATCTCAAGGGGAAATTACTCAAGTGGAGTATGCCAGAAAACTCCGGGATGTTGTTATACAAGGTAGAGATAAATTTAATAACTTGACAGTGCCACCAGAATGTAGAGAAGTTTATCAACTTTTTTCAGAATATTTTAGGTACTCGATATTAAGTGCAGATGTTCTTATAGAAGGATTAGAAAGCGGAGACGAAGGAAAAATTAGAGAAGCTGAAATTAATGCTAAAACCTATGATGAAAAAGCAGCCGAACTTTATAACCAAGCAAAATCTAAAATTCTTAATTGGGGAAGGTAATAACCGGGCAATTCCGAAAATATTAAAAGGCGAAATCTAATCGGTTTTACCTTTTAATTTTCGACTTGATTTTTTAAAGAAATGGGGCTATTTTAAAGGTAGACAAACTTACTATAATAATTAAGATTTAAACATGGAGGAGGATACCAATCTTAATAAAAATTTATTCTCAAAAGAGAAGAAGGATTTAAATCAAATAAAAAAGATCGGTCTGTTTTCGTTTATAATAAGTGCTCTTGCTGCAAGCGGTTTGTTACTTCCCAAGACCGAACCAGCCCTAGCTGAGGATATAAGCACCCAAAATAACAATCCAGATGGTTTATTCCTGCAGTCTGAAAAATCAAAATTATTAGAATCTTTTAAAAATTCTCATAAGCTTGCTATGGCTGACAATGGATTTGCTGGGATTGTGATGCACGGCTCTCATGCCTCTCATGCCTCTCACGCCTCTCATGCCTCTCATGCTTCTCATGCTTCATCAAGTTATATACCCGCTCCTCCATCTCCTCCAATAATAATACCAACTCCACCAGTAATAATACCGCCAATAACCATAGACAGTAAGATTAAAACTGAAATAGAAAAAGTTAAAACTGATTATTATCAAAATCCCCACCTGTTTAGAGAAAAACTCATAACTTGTTTGGCGAATTCTTTAAATACTACGGTTAGCAATGTTGCTTTTTATGTTTATACAATGTTGCCTGATGTAAAAAACAGAAAATAAGAAAGGGCCGATTAGTAAATGTTGATTTGTAAAATTTATAGTAAAGATGTGGCACAAATAAAAAAGAAAAGCGTTCAAGGAATCGGTTTAATTTTGAAGTGCCCAGATTATATAAACGAGCTTTGGTATGTTTCCCCGGTTGACGGGAAAAAAAAGCTGATAACATTTACCAATGCTCGTATTTTTTTTGAGAAATTAATTATACTAATTGATGAGAAAGAGTTAATGAAGATACCTAGTATATATGAGGTGAATAATAAAAGAAATCTTACTCTAAGAAAAAAGTTAAGGGGTAAATTTGTTTCACTCAAAGATAAAAAATTTCAAATTTGGCATATTGATAATGAGTTAAAAAGACGTGAAATTAGTAATTTTGATTTCCTTGATCTTCTAGGAACTTATGCTAAAGAAATTAGTAAAGAAAAATTAGAATTAATACCAAAATAAAATTTATGGATGATTTAGTGGAAATTAAGATAAATTCAGAAATATATAAAGAAGCTCTAGTTTTTAAAACTATAGAGATTTTTTCAAACAAATTTTACTGTACGCTTGATAAAAATGAAGGCTATTTTACGGTTAAAATTAGAGATAAATTCAAATCTAATCTTAGTGCTGAAGAACTAACTGATCAATTTTTTGATCATTTAAATAATCAGGTGATAAGAGAACGGATTTTTAATGAAACCAAGGATATTAAAAATATGATTATTGGGAAAGCATTATTTGAAACCGAAGCATTTGATGAACAATCGGATTATTTTGATTTGAGCAAATATGATGATAAAGATAACTACGTCTTAGATTTAGATAATATTGCAAAAATATAGAATATGGAAAACAGACACGCCAAGAAATTATTCTATGGAGGGGAAGCTAATTTCAAGGGAAATTTTATAGTTAAAATATACTTAAGCGATAAATTCGTCAATGGTTTTGATGAGGCGGCTTTAGTTTTGTGCAAGAATAACCTTGATCAACTTAACAAGATTGATTTGAAAAAATTTAAATTCATAATAATTTCTCTAGAGATTGCAGGAACTTTTAACGATTTAAAATACAAAAATATAAACAACTTAATTTTTAAAAGCAAAGAGAACATTTCATTTTTTAAGGAGGGCGATCTTATAGAATTATCAGCCGATGGAAGCCTAGGGAGAATTTTTATTCTATATAGGATGGAATCCAGTGATAATGTTATTGTTCCGACTAACCGGTGTAATAATAAATGTATAATGTGCCCACAGCCGATTTACATCAACGAAAGTGGGACAATCGATATATCAAGAATAGAAAAGATATTTAGCTTAATAGATAGACAAACTAATTTTTTAACGATAACTGGCGGTGAACCTACTTTATTAAAAGAAAGTTTAATTAAAATTTTGAAGATTTGTAAAAATTATCTACCCAATGCTAAAATTTTGCTTCTAACTAATGGAAGAATGCTTTCTTATATTTCGTTTGTTGATGCCATAAATAGCGTAGGATTAAAGTTTTTAGAACTAGGAATTCCAATTCATTCTTATTATGGAAAAGGCCATGATAGTATCACTCAAGTTCCTGATTCATTTGCTCAGACCATAAAAGCAATTAAGAATTTAATAGCATCAAAGAATAATATAGAAATTAGAGTGGTCATACAAAAAAATAATTATTTGGATTTAACTAAAATAGCTGATTTTATAATAAAAGAGATCCCTGATGTAAATAGAGTTTCTTTTATTGGTATGGAGGCGTTGGGTTGGGCCCTGAAAAATATTAAAGATGTTTGGATCCCTTATCAAGAAATTAAGGATCATCTAGAAAAAGCTGTCTTAAAACTATTAACACACAAAGTCAATGTTAATATTTATAATATTCCACCATGTAAAGTTGGCGAAATATTAAGGCCCCTCTGCGCTAAAAGTATCTCGGATTATAAAGTAAGATTCCTTCCAGAATGTAATCTATGCAAAGAAAAAGAAAATTGTGGAGGAATTTTTTACTCTTCCCTACGTTTTATTAAAGAAGAGGGTGTAATTCCTATAAAATAGTCCATGGAAAACCAAAGGTTAATCCCGTTAAACTTTAAAGAAATCAATGGAAAATATTTGCTTGTGAATCTCTCTGGAGATTTTATTTTTTTAGATAAAATAGCTTTTAACGACTTTATAGATTTTACTGCTATAATTCCTAATTTAGAAAATAGATTTTATATTAATAGTCTAGATGGATTAGCCGAAGTTATTTCTAAATATAAAAAAAGTAAGCAATATCTCAAGCAAAGCACATCATTATTTATTATTGTGGTCACAAATAGATGCAATTTAAATTGTATCTATTGTCAAGCAAGTAGGAATAACTCCTCTGATAAAAGATATGATATGGATCAATCAACGGCTAGCAAGGCAATAGATTTGATCCTCCAATTTCCCGGCAAAAATCTTACTATTGAATTCCAGGGAGGCGAGCCGTTATTGAATTTTGAAATTATTAAATTTATAGTTGATAACTTTAAGAAAAAAAATAATGTTAATAAAGAACTAAAATTTAATATAGTTACTAATTTAACTGAAATTGATAAGGAAAAAATCAACTTCATTTTAGAAAATAATATAACATTATGTACGTCTTGTGATGGCAATAGGGAAGTCCAAGATTATAATAGACCCTTTAATAAGAGAAGCAGTTTCGATGCCTTAAGAGAAAAGCTACAGTTGATAAAGGCTATCACTAATGGAAAAATCGGAATGAATGGCATATTAACTACCACGAAAAAAAGTTTACAATATCCCAAGGAAGTAGTTGACGAATACTTAAAATTGGGATTGGATTCAATCTATATAAGATCTGTTAATCCATTTGGGTTAGCGAAAAAAATCTTCTCAATAATAGGATATTCTCCTTATGAATTTTTAGATTTCTACAAGAATTGTTTAGATTATATTATTGAGATTAATAAAAAGGGGAAGTTGTTTATTGAGGGTACTGCCCAAATATTTTTAAAGAAAATTTTAGGTGATGGTGTTAATCATATGGAATTTAGATCACCGTGTGGTGCCATAATAGGGCAAATAGCGATTAATTATAACGGAAGTATATATACATGTGATGAGGGTAGAATGATGGCACAAACAGGAGACGATTCTTTTAAAATAGGAGAAGTTAGTTATTCGCTATACAAAAACTTATTTGATAATGAGACTACTAAAACTATGTGTTTAGCTTCCTGTATGGAGAGTTTTCCGAGATGTAATCAATGCGTATATTTACCCTACTGCGGTATTTGTCCAATCATCAATTATACTGAGGAAGGCGACATCTTTAAGAATAATAGTTTCCGATGTGTGATTAATGAAGGTATTCTTGATTATTTATTTGGTCTTTTAGATAAAGACCAGGAGGCCACAAAAATTTTTAAAAAATGGATCTATTAATTCATGGAAACTAAAAGATTGCTAAAAGGAAAGGTTATCGGATTCGTAGTAATTGTTGCGTCAATAATCGTAATTGCCATTCTTCATTGGACATCTCTTCCACCTACTCTACCACCTCCTTCAAATGAAGAACCAATTCCATTAAATGAACTGCAGGTTCACTTTATTGATGTAGGGCAAGGCGATTCTATATTGATTGACTTTGGCCCGAACGAAGTTCTAATCGATGGCGGAGAAAGATCTCCCGGGATTACAGACTATATCAAAAAATATATTGACGGCCCACTTGAGGTAATAGTAGCCACCCATCCTCATGCTGACCATATTGGAGGATTGATTAAGGTGTTAGAAGATTTTCAAGTAGAAGAGATCTGGCTTAATGGAGATACTTCGAGTTCTAAAACCTACCAAGATTTTATGGCTGCTGTAAATGCAGAAGGAGCTGTGGTTAATCAAACAAAGAGAAATGGCACAATCTCCGTTGGAAACCTTAACTTCTCTATTCTTAATCCGCCAGATACTCTCTTTAGCGATGCAAATAACAATTCAATTGCTCTAAGGTTAAAATATGGAGATATAGCGTTTCTATTTACGGGAGATGCGGAGAACAAAGCAGAAGCCAGCATCCTGACTACTAGAAGCACACTTCAGGCACAAATTCTTAAGGCAGGTCATCATTGCTCAAGGACGGCATCCTCAGAAGCATTTTTAGACGAAGTAAAGCCCGAAAAAGCTATTTGCATGGTAGGAGCGGGTAACTCATACGGCCATCCCCATCAGGAAACCCTTACAGCCTTAAGCGACATCGGAGCTGAAGTTTATAGAACCGATATTAATGGGACTATTGTTGTATCAACTGATGGAGTAGATTATAAGATAAAAACAAGTAAGTAAATCAGGTCTAGTTCTATATCTAAACCAAAAAAGCCCACACTGGACAGTTTTTATTTCACCTTGCTTTTCCTCTAAAATAAGGATATTTTGAAAGTAGAAAATCAATAATCCATGAAGAAACTATTAGTATCATTATTTATCCTTACACTATTGTGCATTGTTTTGTTGCCTTTTGGCAATGCAGAAGCTTGGCCAGGTTGCTGTTCGCATCATGGTGGTGTATGTGGTTGCCATTGTTGTGATGGCACTTCCCTTTCCGCTACATGTGCGCCACATTATCCTCAATGTCAGGCAAAAGATGATTTGATTAAAAAAGAAGTAGAAAACTCTAAATCAGATTATTATAAAAATCATCAATGGTTCAGAGAAAGGCTTATAACCAAACTAATGGATTCTCTAAAAGCAGATATCGATAGTGTCGCCTTTTATGTTTATACAATGTTACCAGATGTAAAATAACTCTATGAAAGAAAAAATTAAGAAAGGTCGCAAGGTTAAA
>Ga0265594_1000109_pt1 | contig 67444 bp, 59 predicted proteins | sample saktaG_11_FD_190147 | JGI IMG/M metagenome (GOLD analysis project Ga0265594, IMG submission 190147) | Saline water microbial communities from Sakinaw Lake, British Columbia, Canada - sak_2011_5_24_80m | ecosystem: Environmental > Aquatic > Non-marine Saline and Alkaline > Saline ...
CCCTTGAAGGACAATCATGGCCTTGGTTTTCGGGTCCCAGTTGCGTCTTTTCATGGCTGTTTTTCTCCTCATTTTCAGCCATTTTACTCTCTTAGCATACCGCCTGTCTTAATGGGGAGCAGTATATGTGTTCCTTTAATATAGTGGATCGATTATCAAAGAGTGCTTTACCGAAATAAAAGCGTTCCAATTCTCGCCGCTTCTCAGAATAAAGATAGGCAAAGGAACTTGAAGCGGTGAAAACCAAATAATGTAAATCCTGATCTAACGCACCAATATCTACAGGGCTGAAAAAGGCCGTGTGGTTCATTACATTTCCAGATATATATGCCTCATTCAGCTCATCAACTGTGTAGAAGGCAGGGGCTGCATAATAAACCTCATTATTATCTTGCTCGAGTTGCATGAGCAAATCATGTTGCGGCGAACGACTCAATGGACGAAGATACATGCGATAATACGGACCCGAAAAATCACCCCACTCCAAAGCGTAAGAACGACACAGATAATGGCTTAATTTAAACTGTAGAAAAAGTGGAGTACCGGCATAAGGAAGCTTAACGTCATAGCCACCACCGTGCTGGCCTTCCTGATAGAGCGACGGAAAAATTGGAGCGCCCACCAAAGTGCCAAACCTCCCAGATGCAAATTCTTGAGTTAAAGCATAACCGTAGGAAAATTCTGAGAATAAAGGATCCATTTCAACCTCCGTAAATTAGGGGATGTGTGGGCCATTAACAACGCAACAAAGTAATTACAAGGCTGATTATTGCCACCACTAAGGCTGCTATAGCGATCCACGTATTCCACTGCTTTAAATGTAAGTCAAGGCGACTGCTTTGTAAGCCATTGTGTTCTGGAGGTGTAAATCCAGAATGATATCTAAAATACTTATTACAACTTCGCTTACTAACAAGAGCCTGTAATAACTTAATAGAAGAGTCTATCGAGGACCTTTCCCAAGCGGAGCTAGCTTCTAAAATGCATTTCACGAAATTCCAATGGCCCGTACCTGGCACCTGTCCGGGAGGCTGTTTTTCTTTACCTTCCGCGTAAGCAGTTCGTAACTCCTGCGACATTTCCATCCACTTTAAGTCCCGGCCAAGATTGATATAAAAGCCGCAGTAACCGCAATCAACGCAACAAACTTCCCTTTTTCGATCAAACATAGCTAACCCAATTTTGTTCACTGCTGTGCTTGGCGAGTAAGGACGGCATCATCCAACCGGCGATGCAAGAGAGAAACGAGAGTTAACAGATCAAGAGCATCTTTCTCGCCGATATCCCATAATATTTTCGGTCCGTGCGCCGTAACATTACGAAATGCACCAAACAAACCTATGAACAGGTTCATTAGTCCAGTTTGTTCACTTCTAGCAGTGTCTGTCTGAAGAGAATTAAAGGCCATAACAGGGATACCACTTTGCCCTAATGAAAAAGCCTGTGTTGCTAATTCCGCTCCATCGCTGGTGAGGCCCGATTTCCGCCTGATTTTTTCGGCCAGGCTTTTGGTAGCCTCAAGTACAGCATGAAAATAATTCTCGTGTATAATCTCAGAACGGCAATAGATAAGAATATCTGGGTGGACCTGACGTCTCCTTAATTCACTCTGCAGCCGGCCAGCACGTTGATCGGCATCATCTATCGTTTTTGCTGGTGTGACTGGTAATATCTCGCCGTCTTCTCTTACCTGGAAACCCGCAAAGGCCATGGGCCTATTCAAACGGGATCGTAAGCCAGCAAAATATTCTGGATTTTGATTATATAGTACGGGGTCCATCACCCTTTTAATGAAGGCGAAAATATTGTTTGCACAACCATCTTGACGTTGCCTGACACTCAAAGCTTCAAAAAGGCGGTGGCGCTTAGTAATACCGGGCTGAATATCCGTGATGTTACATGCTTTTAAAAAACGGTCGATTTGGGAGCCGGTCAGACCACCGTCTGTTGCGGCCAACACATCACAAATTGCCTCGAGATTTGCTTCGTTAAGAGATGGAATTGTTGCCATAGCTATCTGCCCCCATTAAATGCATGACCCAGGATAGCGGGGAGTAGAGCATAAAATTCGGTGGAGGTCTCAGCCTGCAACTGTTCTAACTCATTCAAATGCGCGCTTAAAGTATCCGACATCCAAATCTGCTTTTCGATTGGGACAACAGGAATAACAATTTCTGCTAATCGCTTAATACTTAATACCCGATTTCTCCCGGCTGACCCTGGTGAAATAACGCCAAGTTGTGAGATTGCCTCCGGCGTTTTCATATATGTTAAAAGATACCAAGGACTACAGAATTCCCTATTTACACGAAAAGTTAAGCAACGTGTAGAACCATATAAACCATCGTCGTTCTGGTCCGCAAGCGCTACTGCACCTTCCCAAGCAAACGTCACATGTAAAACAAAGTCCCCGGTGCGTATTTGGTAAAGCTGTTTATCGCCGACTTCTTCTCCTTTGCGAGGCACTTTATGAAAGATTCCTCTCCCAAATGAGTACACTCCAATTTCCTGATAATATTGATCCGGTTGAACCCGCACAGGGCGACGTTCGAGCCGAGCAATTTCTGTAAATGGGAGGTAACGAACTTTGTTACCACATTCTCGGATCGTGCATTGTAGCTTTGAGATAACTATTGTATTAGCCTCGTCCGCTGCATTTTTGCGGATGATGCGGGCTTCGTTGATTTTGTTAGCTAAGTCCTCGATATAGGATACAATTCTCTGCTGCTCAGCAAGAGGAGGCAGGGGAATTTCGACACCCGCAATATCCCGCTCTTTGAGTGACATATTAGCAGTGCCAAGCATTAAAGGGACGAAGTACTCGTGTCTCTTCGCCATCAAAAGATGGTATAGGTATTTTGTATTACAGACATTTAGATCTTTCGGAATTAGAGCAACGAGTAAATTTGCAAGTGCAAACTTACCCTCTTGATAATGCACACGATGAAGTGCTGCATCTCCGTGGCCTGTAGATGAAATTAGCGGCACACAGACTGCCGGCCCATCCAATTGGTACGTGCTTGCGGTGCGCCGGAACGCGGCAGTAACAACCAATGGATAAATACCAGGTTCCGTTTTAAGCGTGGGATATTTTCCCTTTACCACATGGCAGATGTCCCCAATCCTATTGCGCGTGTAGTTCATGATCTTTCCTTCAGAGTAGCCCTGATTTCCGATATAAGTTCAACGATGCGCTGTTCTTTCTTAAGGATATTAGATATGAGCTGCTCAGGTGGAAGGTGATCGACATCGGTTTTGACATTGGGGTTCTTGACATCGAGGTTACAGGATGTGAGCTTACCATTGGCATCGTATTTGAGAACATCCCTAGCATCGATCTTCCATGCGTGGCCATTCTCTTTACGGTGGTGCCACCAAGTGACGCAGTCGGTAAATTCTTCAAAGCGCATGGGTTGGGTCTTAGTATATTGCTTACGGCCTTCGGGCAGCGGTTGTTGGTAATACCAGATTTCTTTGGTGGGCCCGGAGCGATCGAAGAAGAGGATATTGGTAGGAATATCAGTGTAGGGTGAGAAGACCCCTTTTGGCATACGAACGATGGTGTGCAAGTTGAATTCCTTTAGTAACTCTTCCTTGATGCGAGCGCAGACGCCATCGCCGAACAGTGTGCCGTTGGGCACGACTATACCGCACCGGCCACCATGTTTATCCGCCATCGGGCGACGCAATTTGCGCATGATGAGCTGCAAGAATAGCAGCGCAGTCTCCGAGGTCTTTTTGTCCTCAGGGAAGTTTCCCTGGATGCCTTTTTCTTCCTCGCCACCAAAGGGTGGATTAGTAAGAATAATATCCACACGGTCCTTTTCGCCGATCTCACGTAACGGAAAACGCAGAGCATTAAGAGGATCGATGTTGGGATATTCCATCCCGTGCAATAGCAAATTCATCTGACATAGCAGATAGGGCAAGGGCTTAGCTTCTATACCGAAGAGAGCTTTACGCTGCAGGCCACGACTATCCTCCGCTGTCTTGCATTGCTTTTTCAAGTGTTCAAAGGCTGCTGCGAGAAACCCACCGGTGCCGGAGGCAGGATCCAGGATAGTCTCGCCCAACTGTGGATTAAGGACAGTGACGATAAAATTCACGACCGGACGCGGTGTGTAAAATTCGCCATTATCGCCAGCAGCATCACGCATTTCCTTGAGCATGGATTCATAAAGATGACTAAGGGTGTAAATATCCTCGGTTGAAGTGAAATTGATTGAATTCATTTTATTGATAACGTCACGCAGTAAATATCCATTTATCATCCGGTTTACAGTTCCTTGGAATACGGCACGAACCACGTCGCGACGATCACCGCCATTTGAGCCCTGTAAGGAGCGCAGATATGCAAACAGCCCAAGACCCCTGGTACCATCGGGTCGAACAGCTTCATCATTGTTTATAAAGGCAATTAGCGAATCGCCGGTGATACCATCAGATTTTGCCGCCCAATCACGCCACCTATACGGCGATTCGATCACAGGCTTGAAACGTTTGTTAGCTAAAGTTGCCTCAGCCTCCCGGGACTGTTCCAAATCATCAAGGAATTTCAAGAACATAATCCAAGTAAGCATCGGCAACCGATCAATATCAGTTGAGAGGCCTTTATCCTTGCGCATAATATCGCGGCAGGATTTGACCAGACTGCCAAGAGACTGGGCAGTAGTTTGGGATGTGGTAATACTTTTCTTTTTCGGCATAGATTCTCCTGATGATTAAATTGCGTATAGAAGCTCCTGCATCTTCTCAACAGCAGCACGAAGTTCTTCTGGGCCACCAAATCTATTCGCTATTTCTAAAACATTTCCGTGGTTGGAGATCGGAGGCACTTTCAGTATATCTGGTATTTTGAACTGGGCTGTGCCGTATTCAATGTATTTATTGAGGATCTCCTCAAGGATCTGGCGTGCTTCAGGTTTGAAATATTCCCAGAAATCCACGCGACCTTTAAGTAACCGCTCAGCTCGTTCTCGCCGAGTACGAATTGGAGCATTGAAAGCAATAAAGCACAGCAGGTCTAAAGGGTCAGCATCAGGTTGCCCCGCATTATCTGCTAGCTGTTCAAATGTAATCCCATGCTGACCGAGTGAATCGAGGATAACAGCACGCTCATCGTAGGTGCCCCAACGTGATCGAAGATCGGCGGCCGAAGTCCACATGCTACGTATCTTCTGTGCGGCATAATCCGTGAACTTGATGACACGGAGCTTCTTACCACTCGAATCCAATTCATACACAAAATGACTCGCAATTCCTATCTTACCCCCGTCAACGTAATATTTTGGGGAGTCTTCCTTCCAGGTATCAACCAATACCTTATCTCTGGTTGGATATTCAGTCTTCTCCGGCTTAGAGACAGGAATTTCAGCATCCAAATTGGTCTCAGTAGCCGGTTCTATCGGTTCGCCATCAAAATCCGGATCGGCAAAGAGCCGTGTAGCACTACCGGTATAATCAAGAATGGAAAACCACAGCTTGCCATAGTCTTCACGGACTCGTGTTCCCCGTCCAATGATCTGCTTGAACTCGGTCATTGAATTTACTATTCTGCAGATCGCGATATTCTTGCAAGTCTGCACGTCAATACCTGTTGTTAGCAACTTGGATGTAGTCACAATGCTGGGTGTTTTGGTCTCCAGTTCTTGAAAGCGGCTTAAGTAACCACGGCCTATATCGCCTTCATCAGATACAATGCGGACAACGTATTCTGGATATTTTTTTACGAGATCAGCAGACAAATTATTTATTGCTTGCCGCATAAGGTCGGCATGCTCTTGGTCGACACAGAAAACAATGGTTTTATCAAAAGGATCGGTTTCCCCCAGGAAATTAACAATGCTCTTGGCGATAGCTTCTGTACGAGCTTTAAGAACGACGATCCGCTCAAAATCAGAGGTCTGATATTCCTCATCTGGAATTTGGTGACCGTAGCGATCACGTTCGTCGTTGGAAGGACGCCATCCCGTAGCATCAACCTCGGTAATAATACGATGCACCCTGTAAGGAGCGAGGAAACCATCGTCGATGCCTTGCCGAAGACTATAAGTATACACTGGATTGCCGAAATAACGGTACGTATCACGGTTATCATCTCGCAACGGGGTAGCAGTCATGCCGAGCTGGAACGACGGCCGAAAATATTCGAGGATCTCCCGCCAGTTACTTTCATCACGCGCACTACCCCTATGACACTCATCGATAATTATGAGATCGAAAAATTCGGGACCATATTCGCGATAAAGGCCGGGGCGCCGCTCGTCTTTAGCTATTGCCTGATAGGTGGCAAAATACATTTCGCGGCTTTTAATGGCCTCACCTTGAATCTTCCAGCGCGCATCGCCGAATGGGGCAAATTGTTTTTCCTTTGGGTCATCAACCAAGACTGATCTATCTGAAAGAAACAATATGCGAGGCCTTCGTGTTTCACCTGTACGATTCCAGCGCGAGTTCCAGAGTTTCCAACAAATTTGAAAGGCTACGTCAGTTTTGCCAGTGCCCGTTGCCATGTTAAGAAGGATATGGGTCTGCCCTTTCAGAATGGCTTCGATAACACGATTAATTGCTATCTCCTGATAGTAGCGTAGTGTTTTACCAGGCACAGAAGCGAATGACGTGAAGAAGCGCTCCTGCTGATCACCGGCTTTAATCGCTAAGTGCGAATTCAGACGGTTCCAAAGTTGGTCGGGCGATGGAAACGAGTCAAGGTCTTTTTCCATACCGGTGAGGAAGTCATGTTCCACAATACCATCGCCATTAGTTGAATAGGCAAACTTGAGATCAAGTATTTGAGCATACTTCTTAGCCTGCTGAATTCCATCGCCAGGTTTTTTATAATCTGGTTTAGCCTCAACTACGGCAATCATAAAGCTGGGTTTGTAGCGCAGAAGATAGTCCGCACGTTTATAGGGAAGACGGGAAACCTTGGTCCCGGTAACTAAAATACGCCCATCGGTAAAGGTACGCTGCTCATTAATCCGGTCATCATCCCAGCCCGCAGCGTAAAGCTTAGGTAATACAAGTTTTCTACAGGTATCCGCTTCAGTGCCCATGTTTCAATTCTGACTCCAGAACACCAACCTCATATCGATGAAATATCTGCCTGCAGAGAAAACTCGCAAGCGATTTCAAGTATTATAGATTACCAATCAGAAGATATCAACACGTTATGAGAGGCTGAAGTCCGTGGCAATACATGCGCACCCCAGGGATAAGCGGGCTACCCGATCTACTTATCGCAGGCAGGGCACTTTGAGGCTGGGGGTGGTGTTGGTTAATTGGTTTTTTATTTTGAGAAACAAATCGGGGGCGGGTGAAGAGGCGGCCGCCCGGGCCGCCCCTTTCCCTTCTATCATAAGCCCGCCGGAGTAATCGGGCCGAGCAGCTCCAGCTCCTCCCACTGCTCTATCCAGTCTGGATGGCGGTGATGTTTTGGATTTTCGCAGCAGTCGTAAGATCGAGCGGAAGGCGAAACACCGATATAGTCCCACAGGCTGATTGCCATTCCACAGGCGCAGGTCTGACCTTCATCGCCCGGCTGGTAGGCGTTAACCGTGCCGCAGCCAGGGCAGGGAAGCTTACCCCAGAAAAAAGATGTGATAGATATTTCGATTGTCATGACCTGGCCTCGGGCTGCCATTTCCCGCACTCCTGACACTTGTAAGCGGCGAACGGTTTATGATTGTCTTTACGTGTGCCGGTGACCCATTCAAGGGCATCGCTGCCGCAACCGATGCAGGTGCCTGTCTTAGCAGATGGCGGAGGTAATTTCAGGGCAACAGGGGGAACGGCTGGGCTGGCGCCGGAAACCCTGGCACCGACGGATGGCATGGATTTGGATGGCGGAGGGACCGCACCGGTGACGTAAGCAATAACCTGCTGCAGATCAGCGGTGACCTGGGCGAGGGTATCGCCGAAAATATTAAAGCGGACTGCCATGTCGTCGACCTTGATTGAATTGATTTCGATGTGGAAGCGTGAACCGTTCATATTTACTCCTTAAAGTTTATTTATGCCGGCCAACGAGGCCGACCGGCGGGCCGCCAGGTTAAAACGGAATCAGATTAGAATCGGAAAACACCTTCAATTTATCCGACAGAAAATGATTCCAAGTCGTGAAAATGGACTGAAGGCGAGTGAAATCCTCCATCCAAGCGGAAAGGACCTCAAGTGGAACCATAACGATGTCGCTTTCCCAATAGCGACCCTCGGGATCGGATTGATCCATGTCAGCACAGGGATGAACTAATTTGACTTCAACCACTAAAATAGCCTCCTCTGAGTATTTAATAACCGGCGCTCCAAGCGCCTCGACCTGGCCGCCTGGAGCAAAACACGCCTGCGCTGAAGGCCCAGGGCACAAGAGCAGACCTGTGCGCATGCCTTTTTGCATGGTTTCGATCTGCCGCAGATGCCTTTGACATTCACCGGAAACACCTCCTTTCTTTCGTAACCCCCACCACCACGCAGGGGGCAGTAACCCTGCTTTGCTTAACAAATCGGCATTTCAAATCTGTATGAAAAAAGCTGCAATCCAACCGATAAGAGACGATAGAGCGAGCCGAATAAAGAACAGGTTGGTTTTTTAATGACACCCGAACGAAAAGATTTCTCTTATTACCTAAATTTTTTTATCGGGTTGATTTGAAATGACTATTTTGCGCATAAAATAAATCTGCCCCTGCGTGTCTTCCATTCCCTCGTTTAGGCGCAGTCCACCCGGCGAGATAGGATAAAGCGGAAATAGAGAAAGGTGGGGGTGGGGAAGGGAAGGATAAGCAAGAAGGGGTGGGGGGCGTAACCCGGAGCGCCACCATCGGCCATGCGCAGCAGGCCGCCCTTAACACGGCGGGGGCACGATAAGGAAACAGGGGATAGCACGCATAAAAAGATGTCCAAGCGATCCGGAGCGAGCCGGAGTTGCAAGGGTATACCGATGGAAGCTTTACCATAATTTGCAGGTATACCTTTGCAAACGGAGGCAAGCGGAGGAAACGAGTACAACCTGGAAACCGCCCCATGAAATGCTCTTTGCGCTGGCGGAGCTCCTATTGACGCGGCCACGGGCTGCCAGCTCCTCATTACCTACTGGTGCCCTGAAGCCGCGGAAACCCCAGCGGAGCCACAGCAAAGTGGATTTCAGGTAAGGTGAGTGCTTTCCGCTGTGGATCTATACGCCGTGCATGGGGTGGAGGGGGATTAAAGTGCGCTCTTCGTTCCCACGTGCTTGATGTACGTGATCAAAACAGGACAGAATAACGCGGCTGCACAGTTGAAACCGGGAGACCGTTTTTCACCAGGGAAAAGAATAGCTTGATAAGCACATAACGATCGCAAGAAAAACGGGATGATGGCAACAAGGACAGGGACACGGCTTTTCGGGGGACCGAGGGAACCAATGAGAGCAAGGGGGACGCCTGGGGGTGGGGGGGGTTGGGGGAACGACAACCGGCAGGGCGATAACGGGCGTGGGATCAGGGGGCGTAACCCGGCGGGGTAGCCGGGATGGCCGGCAAGGGGCTGGAGGGGGGATGGCGGACTGCATGCTCCCGCGGGGGCCTGCCATGCTTCACGGGACACCGCTGCGGGCGGATCCGCAACGATTCGCGGGGTTCGCGGCGCACAGCGCCGCTGAGCTTGGAGTACGGGTCTTCCGCTGCGGTTCACGGTTAGGGGTGGGGTGGGGGTTTAAGGGACGCCAACCGAATGCTGGGGTAAAAGGCTAAAATATGGACGGCATATAAACAGCAATACAGCAGGGAAAAAGACTTGACCTAAGCATAATGACTTATTATGATATTTAGACTATTATAGAGTTTAGGCTTGAAAAATTATTTATAAGGAGGTGTAGTGTGGCTGTAAAAGAGCGACCCAAGAGGTCACAACTGGAAATCCGTTATATAGAAATATTTGGCCATGGTCATAAAAGCACCCAAAAGCATCAAGAAGAAAGCTTGGCACAACCAACTCCTTCGGATATCATTCAAAATGAAGCAACATCTGGAGCATACGAGGAATCTCTTAAAATCGATAAGTAGGCTGAGTGAATAGATGCCAAATTGGAAAGATGTTCTGGATGAAATAAAAGCTTATCAGACAGAACGAACTCTCGAAATGCAGAAAAGCAGTCAACAATCACAGACTGCTATTGACATTGTTCGGCACAAATACCTAAAAAGCCTTTACGATTTCACTGGAAGGAATGTAATAGCCTATTATTCCGGTTTTCTATCTAAAACTGGTTCTCTGCAAATGGAAATCAACGATGAAGACAAAAATGGTTTCATGATGGCAATAAACAAACTGGATAGGAGTAAAGGACTGGACCTAATATTGCACACACCAGGTGGTGATATTGCAGCCACACAATCTATCGTTGACTACCTACATCAGATGTTTGGCCATAATATTCGAGCCATAATACCGCAAATTGCTATGTCGGCTGGTACAATGGTCGCTTGCTCGTGTAAAACGATCGTTATGTCGAAACATTCTAACTTAGGACCTATCGATCCACATTTAAGAGGAATACCTGCATTTGGTGTTATTCAGGAATTTAAAAGAGCCTGCAAAGAAATAAAAGATGACCAAACGAGAATTCCTATATGGCAATCGATAATAAGCCAATACAGGCCCAGTTTTCTAAGCCAATGTGAGAACGCCATCAATTGGTCAAACAGCTTTGTACAAGAACAATTGGAGCAAGTAATGTTTGAAGGCGAGCAAGGAGCAAAGGATAAAGCTAAGAAAATAATAAAAAAATTAGCGAATTACAGCGATAATAAAACCCACAACAGACATATCCATTTAAATGAATGCGAAAATGAAATTGGTTTAAAAGTGGAAAAACTAGAAGACGACCAAGTTTTCCAGGATTTAGTGCTGACAGTTCATCATTGTTATATGCATGCATTGATGAACACGCCAGCGTACAAGATCATTGAGAACCATTTAGGAACTGCACTAGTAAAAAGAGAGGCAATTCAAGCTATTCAGCAACGCTAACACACTCATATAAGCAAATACGTTTATGTCCTTTATTAAACATACTCATATTGACCCCCCGTAAACCCTTTTTACCATCAATCATTTTATTATTATTACTATTATATATGGGGCTGAAGGTTGGCCGGCCGAATTTAGGGTCAGGCACGAATAGCAGGCAGTCGAGACAAAGCCAGCCGGCCCGCAGCCAGCGGCCGTCCTTTCGGTAGTAGATGGTCTTGACGTCGCCCATCGGACGCAGCAGACGGGCGGTCGGACGGGGGCCGGGGGCGGGGTGGGGATTGGCCTCCGGGCAGTGCCAGTGCTGACGTTCATGTGTCATCGTATTGTATACAATAGGCCATGGTGTGTGTTTTCCGCAAAATATAAAAAGGGAGAAACGAATCAAGCTAACATGGAAAATCTACGAACGAAAAAACGGATCAAAACGGATCAACCGTGGTCAGAGTTTATCAAGCCATGCCCGTACCGCTTTAAGGTGGTGCTCCGAGCAATCGGGATTAGTAAGCAACCTCTCCAGGTCACGGCAATATTCACCCGGCCTTAAGGCAAACATGGGTGACCTTTTGGAGCGCCATATTTCTATAGCCCTGTCAACCGGCATACCCAGGGTGGCCTCACGGCCGTCGATAGGCATTATTGGGTCAGCAGTGTTTTCTGCATTTAGGGTATCAGCGTCAGACAATGTAGGGACAACCTTGAAGCTAAAATCGTTTAGGGTATCATTTCCCTTTGTATGATCTTCTTGATACCCTAAATCATCTTTAACCTGTATAGAACCCCTGGCCTGGTCCTGTGGCAAGTCCCAGATATACTTCCCGCCGCCTCTCTTTCCAGGATCACCCACCCGCCTGGTTATTACACCTACCTTAACCTTGGCCCGCTTAACCGTAATAACGGATAGGCCTTGGTCCCGGGCAGCTTTCCAAATCAGCGCCGCATCAACCGGCCCGTCTGTCAGTTCATCTATTAGGAAAGCGGCAGCTTCTTCCATTGATGAGGGAGAGTCCTCATTTTTAGGGACAGCGAAGATACGACCAGCTGTAAGATCGGACTCACCCAGCCAGTAAAAGACACCGGCCTTGATATCGTAGCCAACTGATGGCCCCGCCAGTGCGAGATTGGACTTGATATGTACAATTGCCCTGCTCGATTCATTCTCGGAATCGCAGCCCGCTAATAACACCGAGCGGCAGGCAGCCGTAAAGTCAATGCTGCCAATGCCTCGATAAATGGCCTTATTCTGGCCTCCTTTAGTGAGATGCCGCACAGCCAGGACGGCAAGTTGATGGTTTTCCGCCAGTTTGGCTAAACGAGCCATAATCGAACGAGTCTCATTGGCCCGGTGGATATCCACGCCAGAGCCCAGATATGCTACAAGCGGGTCAATGATTAGAAGCTTCGGCTTCTCTTGGCCAATGCTGTTTTCAAGCTTGGTAAAGCCCTCATCATTAAGTGTGATGGCATCGTCAATAGCAAATATGCGTGCAACATCGGCTCCCATATTATTAAGCCTTCGGCGTATGGTATCACCCAGGCCGTCCTCGGCAGATGCCAACATTACATTATGTGGTTCGCCTGTGGCCTGCACCGGCAGTCCGCGGCCCAGGCTGACGGCTGTTGCGATGGCCAGTGTTATCCAGGATTTCCCGATTCCGGGGTCGCCTTCCAGAAGCGTCAATTTACCCAGAGCGATATACGGATGCCATAACCACGTCACGTCCTCGACCGGGACATCCTTCATGCAGCGTAAGGTAAGGCTGTTAGCATCATCCCGCGGACGTTCCCTTCCCTTGCGCTGTTTTTCAATGCTCGCAGCATTTATTTTTTGCCTGTAATCGCGGCGTTCCTGTTCCTTACGTTCCTTTTCATCGCTTTCTGAGAGTGCGGATGGGCTGGTCTGGTCTGGCGGAGTCTCCATCGCCGTATGCTCTTTTGTCGCTTTACCCATAGCGCCGGCCTTCATCTCGGTTGATAGTCGCCTTGCGCTCTGCCCGGCATTGAGGGCAGCGCAGGGGGATTTTCAACCCCTTGGAAACGTAGAGCTTCTGCTCCGAGATGGTGAATACCCAGGGCTGGCCACAGTCCTTGCAGATGAAGGTTATATCTTTATATTCCGGTTGGTTTTGCATCGGGCGTTCCTTCTGACTTTCCGTTCAATAGCTTCTCAAGCTGTATCCGGGGCACTACGAGCCGCCTGCCTATGCGAATCGTCGGGATGGTGCCATCGTGCACAGCTTTGTAAGCACTGGCCCTGGATAATCCCAGGGCCTTTCCGGTTTCCTCTACGTTATAAGTCAATTTTTCCATTTAACAACCTCGCTGTTTTACTTATTAGCACTTGACAGTTGCTTCCTTTACAAGTTAGTATATGTTTGTGTTAAAGTAAATAAAATATAATATAATATTACATAAAAAGCAGACAAAGCATTGTACCTAAAACAGACAAATAATCGCCATAATGATAAGGAGGGATAATCATGGATCGTGGCCCACGAGTGCCGGATAATGTCAGGCTTCAAATTGCCAGTACGTACCTGGAACTGCGCAAGAAGAACCCCAAAATAAAAGCGCCGGCAGTGCGGGAGGCCGTCCAGTGCAGGCTCAAGAAGGTGCCATATCCTGGGTGGCCGGGTTTGAGCGTGGTGCAAAAGGTAATAACAGACATTCGTAAAAAGGATGCCGACCCACTATTCAGCCGACAGGATGAGCCGTGGTGCCTGGCCTGCCTGGAGGACTACCCGCTATCCCCCGATGCGCTCAAGGTGGTGTGCGAAGCCTGGGAGTTCAACTTAAATGAGTTAATCTATCTTGCCGCAAAATCGGATTCTAAAGAATTAGTTGCTATATATGGCGTGCTGCTGGGGAATCGCGGAAGCACCAATCTATCAATCCGCGAGGCAAAATGGATCGCACGGTTATATTGCATTATTAAAGAGGACACAACAGATGTTAAGCAATTTGGTAACCCAAGCAGATTATATTTAACGGCCGAACTTTATGCCCGAGCCGAACGCCTGCATGAAATTTTAGGCATTCCCTTCAAGAGTGATGAAATGGATCGTCATCTGATATTAGGAATCCCGAAGCTATTAAAAGTCAATCGATTATTGCTAACCTTGCTTATGCTTGCGTTGGAGGATGAACAGATCCCTAATAGCGAACCTCTATCGATTAACAATAAATTTGCCATATCCCTCGATCCTCTGTTGATTGACGGCAAAGCTCCCGAGTGGCTTATTCCTCTGGTAGCTGGTCGTTACGAGGACGCGCTGGAGATTATGCGACGACAACACATTAAAATTCCGGCTCAGATTAAATCCACAAGGAAGGGGGCAAAGAAATGAGGGGACGGCTACGTAACACTGGACGTAATTGCTGGCAAATAACCATTGATTTGGAGCCTGTTGATGGCCAGCGGCGCCGCCATTTTGAGAAGGTCCATGGGTTAAAGGCTGATGCCCAGAACAGGCTTAATGAATTACTGATTAACTTTGAGAAAGGTATCAAACCCTCTACGGGCCGCATCACCGTGGCCGAGCACTTGCGCAATTGGCTGGACGGTTACGTCAAGACGAACTGCTCAGTACGCACACTGGACGCCTACACTTCCATAGTTGAGCAGCACTTAATACCAGCCCTGGGACAGATCCAGTTAAAGCAGCTCCAGCCGGCTGCTATTCAGAAATACTACGGCCAGGCTTGTGAGAAGGTAAGCCGGCGGTCGGTGCATCACTATCACCGCGTATTATCACAAAGCTTGAAGTACGCAGTCAGGCAAGGTTATTTAGGCCGCAATCCCTGTGAAATGGTGGACGCACCGTCGCCAAAAGGTAAGACAATGCGCACGCTCACGCCGGCGGAAGTTGAGGTCCTGCTGGAAAGGGCAAAGGATAACTATTATTACCCCGTCATATACACCGCGTTAAACAGCGGTATGCGGCAAGCTGAGCTGCTGGGTTTAAGATGGCGTGATCTTGATTTAAACATGCTCTCTATCTCAGTGTCCCAGGTACTCTACAAGCGCCGGGGCGTATGTGAGTTTAAAGAACCCAAAACAAGCCATAGCCGGCGCCGGGTGGCCATGACCCCCAAACTCGGGCTCTACATGAGGGAGCACCTTAAAGCGCAGCAGGATTTGTTCAACGCCATGGGCAAGCCACACACCGAGGATGTCCTGGTTTTCAGTGCAGAGGGAAAGCCAATTGATCCAACCGTATTAAGCCATTCTTTCACCCGGCTGGCCCGGAAGTCAGGCCTCGATGGTGTCCGTTTTCATGATCTGCGGCATACCTTCGCAAGTTTAATGCTACTGCTGGGCGCCAAGCCGAAGGTGATCAGTGAGGCTCTGGGGCACGCAAGCGTAGCGTTTACAATGGATTGCTACTCTCATATAATATCGGGTATGCAAGAAGAAGCTATGGCCCTGCTGGACGGCGTAATGCCCGCCGGCATAGCGTCTAAAAATCCGGCGCTAAAATGGCGCTAAACTTTTGATGATTAGCTTCGCATGCCAGCGTAGCTCAGTGGTAGAGCAGCTGTTTCGTAAACAGCCGGTCGTCAGTTCGACTCTGACCGCTGGCTCCAGTATATGCGTATAAGGGTTCGATCGAATAAACGGAGGTGGACACAATGACGCTGTGCAGAGGGTTTACCACCACCATAATTATCGCCGTTTTGTGCCTGGCGGTTCTTCTCTTATCAGGCACAGTCCCGGCGTGGGCCGACGACGGCCCTGAGAAATCGACGTTGCCCTACTCGAAAACCTGGGGCAACAGCGCCGGCCGGACGGGTTGCAACGCCACGGCCTGGGGCAAGAGCGATACCACCATGGGCTGCTCGGGGATTAATAACAATAGCAAGTGCGTCTTCACGCCATGTAAATTTTGCCGCAGGTAGTTGGACCGGTGAATGGATCGGTCAAAATGCGCTTTATTTAATGGCCATAGATGTTATCTCGCCGTTTTCATTCCTGGCGGTAATGGTATAGACCGTTCCGGCCGAGGAAGTGACTATTTGATTGCCTGAAGACGAGACATAGCCGATGCCGCCGTCGATGTAGACCAACAATGCGTCGCTAACCTGCCATGTGAGCATGGAGGAGCCGGATGGGCCGACGATATTCGGAATTTGCTTGAAATAGAAGTAGTCTATCTCGGGCAGGGGGTTGACAACGGGAGGAGGATTTGAGGAAAGTGAAATGGAATCTGAATCTGCAGCAGCGTGATTTACCGTTGATGCTGCGGGCGTCCCGGAAACCAGGAAAGTCTCGGAACCCGTGATGAAGGCCGGCTCCCCGAGATATGATTCATCGTTGAAGCGGGAAGTTATGGCGTACCTGTCAGCGGTATCTATGGCGGATAAATCCGAGATAATAAAGCCGCCTACCTGCGGCTCGATCACCTGCCAGCGGCCGAGCAACCATTTTTCGATTATAAAAGCATGGCTCCTGTTGCTGCGGTCCTTGCCGATGGCCACGTAGATATCGCCGGCCGGCACGCCTGCCGCCCGGCTGAGGGCGCACAGCAGCACGGCAAAATCCTTACAGTTGCCCGATCTTTTCTCCAGGGTTTCGGCCGGCGTTTGCCAGTGATAATAGCTGTCCTGGGAATAGGTTATATGGGACGCCACCCAGTCCTGCAGTTTCCTGAAATCGGACCTGTAGTCAGTTTTATCAGAGGTGATCGTTTCCAGCGCCCGGCGGACTGACGGATCGTCAACCGTTATCAGTTGACGGGGATCGACCGGAAAGTAGACGTATTTGCCGCTCGAGCCGGCGGAGATGAACCTGGGTGAGCAGCCATAAGATATCACTGCCAGGAAAACAAACAGTATTGCGGCGTGTATCCTCATCAACACTGTATTTTATTACAGGCAGGGCATTTAGTTAAATGAAGTCATGACCTTTGATATTTTATCGGTCATAGTGCACAATGTCTGCCAAGGGGGTGCAGAATGACGGGATATCAGAGGAGAGAATTGCTAACCGCCCCGGACAACCTGGTTACCGACGGTGAATTCACCTTCGGGACTTTCAGCAGTCAGTTTAAAAATGTCAATCCGCTCCAGGCCAGAAAGCCGCTGGGCGCCTGGCTGCCGAAACCTTTCCTTGATTTCAGGCTCAAGGAATGGCAGGCCTTTCAATTGGGGAACAGCCGCTGGTTTATGCTGGCCGTGCTGTACAATGCCAAGGTATCTGCGCTGGCGCAATTCATCGTCTATGATAAAGAGCGCAATAAAAAATATTTATTTGAGAAAATCCTGCCTTCATGGAAGATAAAGATCCCCGCATCTATCTGGGGCGGCAGCCAGTCGTTCCGGGACAAGGACTGCTCTATCGAGATCGTCAGCGCGCTGGCGAAGGGCAGGTTTTATATAAATATTATCATCCGCGATCAGAAAGGCCTGCCGGATATGGAAGGGCATTTCGAAGCCATCCACGACGAGGGTCTGGTTGCCCCCATTGTGGTCTCCATTCCCATGGGCAAGAACCGCGGGGTTTATTCCCACAAATGCCTCATGCCCATGCAGGGAAGCCTGATTTTAGGCGGCGAGAAAATAGAGTTTCTGCGCAAAGAGAGTTTTGCCATCATCGACGACCATAAGGGTTTTTACCCTTACGCGCTGAAGTATGACTGGGTCACGGCAGCCGGCTATGACGAAAAAGGGCGGCTTGCAGGTTTCAACCTGACGGACAACCAGTCTATTGATCCGGAGAAGTATAACGAGAACTGCCTGTGGGTGGACGGCAGGCTGGACCTGCTGCCGCCGGTCAAATTCGACCGTCCGCAGGGAGTTGAAGGTGACTGGCTTATACGGGACCGCTACGGCATGGTGGACCTGTCTTTCAAGACGGTCTCCATGGGCAGGATCGATATGAACATGCTTGTGCTGAAGGTTGATTACTTCGGGCCGTTCGGTTATGTCAGCGGCACTATAAGAAATAGTCAGGGCAATACCCTGGACTTCGACCGCTACTTCGGCATGGGCGAACAGAAATATGTCCGCGGATAGCATTGTTAGCGCTTTAACAGGCTGCCTTTTCCTGCTGCTCGGCGCGGCCTGGGGAGCGGTCCTGAACTGGTTCGCCGGGTCGGTAACTGAAGAGGGTGAAGTGCGCCTCAGGGCGCCGGCCTGCGTGAAATGCGGCGCCAGGCTGCCGGCCAGATCACTGGTGCCGGTGATCGGCTATTTTATGGCGGGCGGACGTTGCCCGGCATGCCGCGAATCGCTGCCGGCCCGCGTGCCGGTGGTAGAGGCTGTCACGGGCATCCTCTTCGCAGCCCTCTATCTTAAATACGGGCTGTCCTGGGCGCTGGTTATCCTGCTGGTCTATTCCACGATACTAATAGTCTTATTCGTCACCGATTTGGAGCAGTTCATATTGCCCAACATAGTGACCTACCCGGCCCTGCTGCTGGTTGGACTGGTGGCCCTGGCCGTTACGCTGACGCACTACAGGCTCCCCTGGGCGATTTTCTTTGCCGGAAGCGGGTTTACGGCCGTCTTTAACAATTTTATACTTTGCGCGCTGGCCGGTGGCCTTTGCGGCGCCCTGTTGCTTTTCCTCGTCGTGGTGCTGTCGAAGGGGGGTATGGGGATGGGAGATGTCGTGCTGGCCGGCTTGCTGGGTCTTATGGTGGGTTTCCCGCTGGTATTTATAGCGCTATTCCTGAGCATACTGGCGGGCGGCATCATCGCGGCCGCCTTGCTGATAAGCCGGCGCAAGAAGCGCAGGGAGATGATGCCGTTTGGTCCCTTTCTCTGCCTGGGCGGCATCGTTACACTGTTGTGGGGTAAGGAATTGCTGGGCTGGTACCTGGGCCTGGTATAAAAACTGCAGTTTTTCACCGGCGGCTATTTGAAAGGAGGCGCCTGCCAGAAGGGGACCAGCATCGTTTTGTTAATAGTCCTTTCCTTCTGGATGCGTTGTTCCACCTGGTAAGGCGCCTGCCTCTCCACTGTTCTGGTCACGTTGCCCGTGACATGGTCGGACCACAGCAGCGAGGCGCTGAACCTGGTATTCATGGGGACGGTGGGGCCTGTGAACAGCACCGCTATATCCCGCGCGCCCCGTGTATCGAAATCGATATCGTAAGGCCGCTCCCGGTTCATCCAGAGGTCCGCCTGTCCCCCAAGGAAGCGGGCGAAGTTGAACTTGATGTTGGCGGAGTTAAGCCATTTGCTGATTGCAGAGGAGTCTTCGCTATAGGTAAACCAATTCCACTGGATCGTAGTAGTATATACAGGGTCAAGGGGAGAGATCACCGGCGGCTGCAGCACCTGCCCGCGCGGTCCCATATCGAACAGGCTTACTGCGACGTTTTCGTAATATTCCTGCCTGTAGAGCGATATCCTGATCTTCTCCACATCGTGGGATTGTGTGCCGGGCAGCCTGTAGCCGTAGTACCAGACGAAGGGTGTGCTCTTAAACCTGAGTGTGGGATTGCTCCACACGACATACGGCGTAAGCAACTCCTGGCCGCTCTCTACGCGGGTTACGGGATAGGTTTCGCTGAAGACCTCGGTACGGTTCTCTGTAATGTATACGGTATCGTAGTAGATTTCTTTTTGGGGGTATTGGACGGTGGCGCAGGAGAGGGTGGGCAGGGCCGCAGCCATAATAATTAATAGTGACAGGAGCTTACCGGCATTATCCAGCGTGCGACCGGTGAACCTGCCGCATCCGTGTGATTGACTGCTTCGAAAAGAGTACAGCATTAAGGTCTATCAGCGCGAGAATATTTCCCAGAAGGGTACCTGCCTGGTCTCGTATGTGGTAACCTGCTTCTCTACCTCGTACGGCGCCTGTTTGGCCTCCTGGCGCTCCCTGGTGACCGTTTCATGTGAAACGGTATTACGCGTAAATGTGCCTTCCAGCGTGACGCGGGCGTTCCACTGATTCTGCGGCCCGCAGATGATGACGCCGATTTTCTGCGCTCTGCCGGCATCAAGATCGAATACCTGCGGGTTCTCAGGCCTCGACCAGAGGTTGGTCCTGCCGCCCAGGAATCTGGCCTGGTTGATCTGGATATTGGCCATATCCAGCCAGGTCGTCGAGGCCCCCCCGGTGGTAGAGACCGTAGCTTCCTCGGACGGATTTTCCGAAGTGCCGCCCGATGAACTGCTTGAAGTCGTTGTGCCCGTGGTACTGGCCGTTATCCAGCTCCACGCGACCTGCCCCAGCCCGGTGTCCCCGTAAATGGCGGGCGCCGGTGTAGTAAGATGCCCGCCTTTGGTCATGTCGAGTATGCGTATGGAGGCGGTCTCATACTGAAGCTGCTTCCAGATCGATACTTTCAGACGCAGGTTGTCGTAGGTCGGCGTCTGGGGAATATCGTATGCCAGGTACCAGAAGTTGGTCTGGCCGTTGAAAGCGATATTCTGCGAGTACCAGGTATAGTAAGTCGGTAGCTCATAGCTGTCGGTGACTGAATCGACCGTGGTCTCGTTTTCCGTGTAGGTCGTGGTTACATATTCGGTCCTGTATGCCGTCCCCGTCTCGGCGCTGGTCACGGGGTACTCCCTGGAGATGCATGATGAGATAAAGGCCGGTAGAATCAGCGGGAGCATCAGGGCCACAAGGTCGATTTTCTTCATTATACAAAACGTATTCTAAACCGGGTTTCCTGATAATAGCATAAGTACGGTAATCCGCATTGTCAAAGTTGCGGGGCCTGACCCGATGTCGCGCTGCTGGAACTTCACAAGTTCAGCGCCGGAATATACCGGGGCGCGTGAGGCGATGGGAAAATGAGTGGGCATGTTATATAATGCGGCTGATGTGAATACAAAGGGTTAAGGAGGAATTAATGGCCGTGTATAAAAATGTCTATCTTATCCTGCTGGTATTGCTGGCGGCGGCCCTTGTCTTGCCTGCCGGGGGCTGTATCCCGGCGATTCAACAGCAGCCGGCCGTGCCGGCTGTGTCACCGGCGCCGGTAATAGTGGTCAGCCCGGACAGGCTCGCATTTACTATCAATGAAGGCCAGGGACCTACCCTGCAGCAGGTACTATCGGTCATTAACCAGGGAGGGGGTCTGCTCAATGTTTCGATGAGCGACAACTCACACTGGATAATCCTGCAGCAGGTTCCCGGCGCCACGACCACTCAAACAGCCAACTCCATGGTAGCTATCGATGCGACCGGTATGGATCCAGGACAGTATGCCGGTATCATCACTGTGACCGCTGACGGCGCAGTCAACAGCCCGGTCTACGTGCCGGTCAACCTGACTATATTGCCGGGCGCCGACATCCCTCCCGATACCGGGCCGGCGCCCGTGCCCGTGCCTTCCTCAACTCCCCCCGGCGGCACGGCCGTCACCTGGGCTAACCAGATGGATTTCTACCAGTATGCCGGCGTCAGTGCTTTGGTCGTCAGCGGAAGCGTGACAAATACAGACAGGGGCTGGTACATGTCCGATGTGAAAATAGTGGCGGTCGGCTCCGGCAATGCTGTCACCATCGCTTCCCGGATCCCACCCGGGGAGACGGTCATGTACAGCCGTTATATTCCCAGCTTTCAGAAGGATACGGTCAAGCTGAGCTATACGTGGTTTAAGCCGTAAAGCTGCGCGTATCATCTCCCTGCAGCAAACGGCATTTCTCCGCATGTTGCAAAACCACCTGTTGGTAGTAGCCCATCGTCCACCCGGGCTACTACTTTTTTATTGCAGGGAATCATACCCGGCAACCCGTCAATACCGTACTTGTGGCTGTTTGCCGGCGCCTCACCGTACGGCATAATTAAAGCATGAGAGGTTATAGTACTAAGGTCACAGACAAACCAGTACCGATTGGCTATTGTATAAATGAAATTGGAGTCATAGAATTAATGCGTCAGACAATAAGACCAGGAGGAGAGAAATGAGCGAGATGAAATCGATAGTCGGAACAGTCAAAGTGGATTGGAAGGCACAGGCTCTCTTCTGGTCTATGGTAATATGCGGGGTGCTGATCATCAGTTCGGTAGTGATAGCGGCACGCATGATTTAAAGTTTGCGGTTCTCCTCCCAACTGCAGGGGGCGCCGGCACTCAGGCGCTCTCTGTTTTTTTGTAGAGACATTGACTGGTTACGCATCATCCTTAACTGCCTCCACTTCGAGCCTTACTGCGGCTATATGCGCAACATTCGCGGCGTCGGCAGGGCACCTTCGCAGGTATCGGTCCACGGCCTCATTGATAAAATCCTGCCGCGAGTTTTCAGGCTCAGATAGATGCCTTTCAGGACGGAGCGGTGGTCGCTGACCCAGTGAAGGACGGCGTTGGAGAAGACGATGTCAAACTCCTCATAGAAATTCAATTCACGCGCATCCATATGGACGAAGCGCAGGTTGGGGGATTCATTATGATTAAAGGTCTGGCAGGCAAGGTTGATCATCTCCCGAGAGCTGTCGATGCCGGTTACTGAGCCCTGCGGCAGGCGGGCTGCGATCTCGGCGGTGACCTTGCCGTCGCCACAGCCTATATCCAGCACGTGCTCACTGCCTTTCAGGCCGAGTTTGAGGATGAGCTCACGGCCCAATTTGAGCTGGGCCTGGGAACTCTTCTGATAATCAAGCGCATCCCATTTGCGCATCGCTATGAGTTTAACATGTTTTTAAACTGATTTTTTACTTGCCTGGCTTACATTATTCAACTATTGCGTTTCTTGATGAGCCTGGATTTCAGCATTTGATTTTAGCGGCCTGATCTCATCGGCGATGACGGATAGCGATTGCGGACCCCTGCGCTGGATCTTGCCATGCGCCTCCATCCATCCGCAGCGGAAGAGCACCCTGCCGCACTTCTCCTGCACGTCGCTGAATACCGTGACGTCGGCCACGCCGCTGCCGTCCTCCAGTATGATATAGACCACGCGCCTTCCGGTGCGCGTGGGTGGGGTCTGGTAACGGATGACCGACCCGGCGATTTTCACAGCCTGCCCGGTGGCCAGGGACGGCAGGTCGCTGATGCTGGTGAAGCCCTCGCCAAGATTGCAGAAATCCAGCGGGTGGGCCGAGAGGTCGAGTGAGAGAAGTTCGCGCTCGGCCAGCACTCTCTCTTTCGAGGGCGGACGGACCTGTAGGGGCGGGTCTTCAGACCCGCCCGCTGCTCCGACGTGACACATTGACGGGCAGGCCTGAAGGTCCGCCCCTACCTGTAGAAGCATATTATCGTGGCTGGTCCTGCGCTTGAGTTGCAGCAGGCCGGGTATCTTCGCCAGCATCTCCCTGCGGTCGCCGAAGGTATCCAGAGCTCCCACTTTAACCAGGTTCTCCATCACGGGCTGGCCCGCTTCCACACGCAGGACGAAATCGCACAGTGAGGTAAAGAGGCCCCTGCTCCGCTGGCTGATGATGGAGCATGCCGCTTCGCTGCTTACACCCTTCACCTGGCACAGGCTGACGCGTATTGCGTCACCTTCCACCGTGTAAAAGTCAGAGGATTTATTCACATCAGGAGGCAGGACGGCCACCCCGCAGCGCCGGGCCTCGGCGGCCAGCACGCGCGGGGGATAGTAGCCCATGGGCTGGTTGGATAGTATGGCGGCGAAGAACTCGGCCGGGTAATGACATCTCAGCCAGAGCATCTGGTAGGAGAGCACGGCATAAGCTGCGGCGTGCGCCTTGCAGAAGCCGTAGGCGGCGAAGGCGGCGAGCTGCTCGAAGACCTCCTCCGCTACGCCGCGCTTGATTCCCTTGCGCATGGCGCTGTTGATAAAGGAGAGGCGCATCTTTTCCATTTCCTCGCGTGTGCGGTCATGGGTCATGGCGCGGCGGAACCCGTCGGCCTCGGCATAGCTCAGTCCCGCCAGGTCGTGTGCTACGCGCAGCACCTGCTCCTGGTAGAGTATTACTCCCAGCGTCTCGCCCAGTGCCCCTTTGAGGGAGGGGTGCAGGTGGCTCACCGGCTCCTGCCCGTGGCGGCGCGCCAGGTATACTTTGTCCATGCTGGATTTGAGCGGGCCCGGACGCACCAGCGATAGCGAGACGATGATGTCGTCGAAAGTACACGGCAGCAGGCGTCCAGCCATCTCCCTCTGCGCCGGCGATTCAAGCTGGAAGACGCCTATGGTCCTGCCCTCGCGCAGCATGGCAAAGACCGCCGGGTCGTCGCGCGGTATATTGTCGATGTCTATCTTCAGTCCGCGGTTCTCCCCGATGCTGCGCACGGCCTGCTCGATGACTGTGATGGTGGGCAGCGCCAGCAGGTCTATCTTGACCAGTCCCAGCCTCTCTATGTCGTCCTTGTCGTACTGGCTGATGATGTCCCCGCCGCTGGAAGGCTCCAGCGGCACCAGGTCTGAGAGACGCTCCTCCCCTATGAGAAGGCCGCCCAGGTGTACCGACAGGTGCCTGGGGAAGCCGTCGACGGCGGCGCACAGGCTGAAAAACTCCTTTAGTTCGGGCCTTTTATAAACAGTGCTGTCCTTAAGCTCGGGCAAGGTATCCGCCTTCTCCATCAGTTGCGATGCAGAGAGCCAGTGTATGCCTTTGCAGGCCTCTTCGATAACGGGTTGCGGTACCTGCAGCGCCTTGCCCACGTCGCGAATGGCGCCGCGCGCCAGGTAGGTATTGATGGTGGCAATGCAGGAGACGTTGCCCTCCCCGTATTTACTGTAGATGTAATCGCGTACCTCGTCCCGCCGCCTCCGGTCGATATCAAGGTCTATATCGGGCGGCTCGTTGCGCAGCGGGTGCATGAAGCGTTCGAAGAGCAGGTCATAGTGGACGGGGTCGGCGATGCTTATATCCAGCGCGTAGACCACCAGACTATTTGTTGCGCTGCCGCGGGCCTGGCAGCGTATGCCGCGCTCCCTGGCCCAGCGTACGATGTCCCATACTACCAGGAAGTAGCTGCAGAAGCCGAGTTTCTCAATGGTTGCAAGCTCCATCTCCAGGCGGGCGGATAGTTCCGGCGTCAGACTGCCGTATTTGTGCTTCGTACCATCGTAAGCCAGCCGGCGCAGAACCCCCGGGGCTGTCTCACCGGTTGGCAAATCGAACTTCGGGAAGCGCGGCCTGCCCAGTTCGAGATCGAGGTTGCAGAGCGAGGCAATCTCGAGGGACATTTCGGTGGCGCCAGGGAAGCCCTTGAAGAGGCGCGCCATCTCGGCGGGCGATTTGAAATACTGCTCCACCGTGCGCGGGCCGGGAAGCTGCGCGACCGGCACGATATGCCCGATGGAGTTGAGCAGTTCCCTGGTGCGGTAGTCGCGCATGGCCAGGTAGTGGACGTTGTTGGTAGCCACCGCAGGTATGCCATGCTCATGGGCCAGCCCATAGAGCAGGTGGCATAGCGACGTGCCTTCCCTGGCGGGATAACGGGTCAACTCGATGAAGAAGCCGTCGCCGAAGACCTCGCGATAGAAGCCTGCTGCCAGGGTGGCGCCGTGCTTTTGACCTCCGGCCAGCAGCGAGGGTACCTCGCCCAGACTGCAGCCGGATAGGGCAATGAGGCCGGCGTGATGCCTGTCCAGCAGATCGTGTGTGGCGGCCGGTTTGTTCCCACGCCTGTCGCAGTGCATGGCGGTGAGCAGCCGGCAGAGATTGGTATAGCCCGCCCTGTCGCCGCAGAGCAGGGTGAGGTGGTAGCCACCTTCTATGTCTACCTCAGCCCCGATGATGGGCTTAACGCCGGATTTTCTAGCGCTTTCGTAGAACCTGATGGCCCCTGTCAGGCGGTTGTGGTCGGTGAGCGCCAGCGCGGGCATGCCGAAATGGCTTGCTTTATCAACCAGTTGAGCCGGGCTGGCGGCCCCGTCCAGGAAGCTGTAGTAAGAATGTACATGCAAATGTACGAAGGACATTTCAATAGCTACCTCTCAATCAGTCGAGCACGCGGCGCAGGAACCATCTCGAACCGCTCTTGCACAGCTCGTAAATGCCGGCGCCCCGCCGCTCGGCAGTGACACGGATCAGGATGCGCACCGGCTCCCCGCTCCACCAGTCCGAAGCTTCACGCCACCAGGACAGTATCTCTACCACCCGGTAAAGGCGCCGTCGCCAGATGAAGGCCGTCGGGACGGACTCACGGCTGACATGGACGGTTATCGGCTCATCAATCTGCCTGGACACTTCGCACTACCCCCTCCCGGGAAAGCGTATCCGGATTATAATAGAACAAATGTTCTGGTGTCAAATCGGGCATGTGGTATTTGGGGCTTTAAATATAAAGCTCAAAACGCCGGGTAAGCATAAAAAACGGAGCCCGGGTCGTTTCCGGTCCCGGGCGCCGGGGTTGTCTGGGGATTGGTATTCAGCGTTAGATATTTTTTAACGCCGGTTGCCGGCCTGAGATGGTTTATCTCCAGGCCGGGCTGATGTTGTTGGACTCACCGTAGGTCAGGCGGCTGATGTCGGCGCCGTCTGCGTTCATTATATATATGTCCTTTTTGTCGTTGGCATCGGAGACAAAGACTATTTGAGTTCCGTCGGGCGACCATACCGGGCCGCGTGTGTCATCAATAGTTTGCGTGATTTTTTTGGCTGTCAGCATGGGGAAGGGGGATGATGCGTCCATGACCCAGATATCGCCTTTGACGGCGGTGCCCCTGACCCAGACGATTTTATTTGTGACCGGCGACCAGTCGGGATCGGAGCCGTCCGCATCGACAAGCAAGCCGAACTTCTTCTGATCGCTGCCATCCGGGTTCATGGTGTACAGAGTTGGAGTTAGGCCATCGCCATCGCGGTTGGAGGAGAAAAGGATTTTGGAGCCGTCCGGCGACCATGTGGGGACGCTGTTCCACGCCACCTTATGCTGATGGGAATGAGCCTCTCCCGCGGGAGCCGGCTCTTCGTGAGTTTCCCACGTTGAGCTATCGGTCAGTTGATGAAGGTCGCTGCCGTCTGCGTTTACTATGAATATCTCGAGGCTCAAATGCGCTTCTTTATCGCGCACTTCGCCCGCAAACACGATTTTCGTACCATCCGGCGACCACCTGGGGAGTCCATCCCAGCCGGGCCTGCTGGTCAGCTTCCTGCGGTCGCTGCCGTCGGCATTCATGCTCCATATCTCGTAGTTGCCGGACCGGTTGGATGTAAAGCTCATCCTGCTTCCATCCGGCGACCACGCGGGCAGCCCGTCCGAAGTCTGGTTTTCACTGGATGTCGTCCTTATGTCCGTGCTGTCGGGGCTAATCGTATATATATGCGGGAATTGATCGCGGTCGGAGGTGAAAGCGATAAGCCCGGGAAGCCCGGAAGGCTTGTAGCTGGCGGCCGGACCTGTGCAGGCAAATAACGACGATACTGCCAGTGCAAGCAGACCGGTAAGGCACAGCAGTTTAAATAGCTTGAAATTGAACATAGCGATTTCTCCTTGGATCTAAAGTTACTTGTTCAGGAAAGTATAATTGCGCTATTCGATATTGGCAAATGATCAGGTCAGCGAGAAGTCGGGTTGGTTCGTATGGTCCTCCGCCGTGATAATTGTTTTGGACACAAAGGCGGGCGTAACAGGTTCAGCTTATCTGCGATCGGCCCAGTTCTCGAAGCACGCGTTCAAAGACAGCCATATCCTGTGCCGGGAAACTCTTGCGGATGGCGGCATCGAGTTCGTCCGCGAAGCTGATGATGCGGGGCCCCGCTTCCCTGGCCTTTCCTGTAAGATAGACCAGCGCCGACCTGCGGTCTTCCGCGTTAGGCCTGCGTTCAACGTAGCCGTTTTTCTCCATGCGGTCGAGGATGCCGGTGATGGTTGAACCGTCCAGCGCTACACGCTGCCCCAGCTCGCCGATGGTTATTCCATCTCCCATCCAGAGGGCATTGAATACCATGTACTGGGGCGTGGTCAGGTTGAAGGGCGACAGCCGCGAATCATAGTGCTCGTAAACACGGCGCATCACGCGGCCGATATTGAAGCAAATATACTCATCCAGTTCATTTACCATAATTGAATACTTTTAGTGCAAAATATTTGCATACAATATAATAATTGTGAATTTATTTGTCAAGAAAAGGTATCATTAGGTAATGAAAAAGCAATTTTTCAGTACAATAGCCACCGCCTGGATTGCCTCTATAATGATTACCGCAGGCTGCAGTGGACAGGCCGCACCGGCGGGTAAAGCCAATCCACCTGCGGAGAGTGGGCCCGCCGTTATCCTGGTGGAAAATACGTCTATCTCCCTGCCGGTTGGATATTTCAAATCCGACTGTGACCGGTTCATGGAATCTATCCATTCGACTTTAAATAGTCTGCTGGAGGGTAAAAGCAGGTAGTGGATCTGCAGGAACTGCTAAGCGGCATAAGCTTACCCGGTTTTTCAGCCTTCCTGCTCGGCGTTATGGCTTCCATCGGGCCCTGTACGCTTGCCACCAACCTGGCTGCCCTGGCCTATATCAGCCGCAGGATATCCGACCGCAGGTTTGCCGTTACCAGCGGCGCCCTCTACACACTGGGCAGGATGATCACCTACTCAGTGCTGGGCATGCTTATCATTTATGCGGGATTGAGTATCCCGCTGATCGCCAATTTCCTGCAGGATCTCGGGGAAAAGGCCGTCGGCCCGCTGTTGGTTGCCGTCGGCCTCATTATGCTCTTCATCGACAGGATTTCTTTCGGTGAGCACGGAAGCGCTATGGCCAATGCCGCCGGCAAGCTGGCCGATATGGGAATGATGGGCGCATTGCCGCTGGGCATTGTCCTGGCCCTGGCCTTCTGCCCCTACAGCGCAGTTCTCTTCTTCGGGGTGTTGATCCCGCTTGCTTTCAAGACCAAGGGCGGCGTGGGATTGCCCGCCTTATTTGCGCTTGGCACCGGCCTTCCGGTGCTGCTTTTCGGTACCCTGCTATCGCTGGGCGTGGCCGGCGCTGCAAAATGGATAAACGCCACCAGCAGGGCTGAAAAGTATATAAGAATAGCCGTAGCAGCCCTTTTTATTGTAATCGGCCTATATTACATCGGGCAGTGGTTTAATTTTTATTGAGGGGATTGCGTGCGTCTCTGAGAGAGGGTGAGGTTATGCTGGATTCGGGTTCAGGGGCCGGGCTCGGCTGCTTCCCGGCTTAGTAACCCGGCCCCCGGTTAGTATATTGATTGACCAGTCAGGTAACGTATTTTACTCTCAAATCTGCTACAATATTGTTGTAAAATTATTTTTACTGTGGTAATCTGTTATTGTATTGCCGGGACGAAATATAAGCGGTTGCGTTTATATAAAAACAAACAGGTAGGAGGTTGTTACATGGCGGACATATACGGAACAAAGCCCTGGCTAGGGTGCTACGACAAGCATGTGCCTGCATCCATTCAGTATCCGGAAAAAACGTTCTGGGAGGCGGTGGAGCCCGCTTTCAAACATGACCCCAAGCGCGTGGGATTGCACTACATGGGTACCCCTTTCACCTTTAAGCAGATGGACGACATGTCCAACCGTTTTGCCAATCTGCTGAAAAAGGTCGGCCTGAAGAAGGGCGACATAGTGGGCATAAACCTTCCCAACCTGCCGGCGTATTATATCGGCCTGCTGGGCATACAGAAGGCCGGCTGCGTGCTGACCGGAGTCAGCCCGTTGCTAACGGCAGAAGAGCTCAACCACCAGCTCAAGGATTCCGGCGCCAAGGTGCTGGTTACGCTTGATGCCCTCTATCCCCGGGTTATCAAGGGGATCGGCGGCACCGAGCTCAAGGCCATTGTTTTTACGGGAATAGCCGATTACCTGTCGCCGGTGCTGGCGACCATGGGTAAACTGCTCAAAAAGATCCCCACCGGCAAGGTCCTTCCCATCACCGGCATCGAGATATATCACTTCAAGGAAGTCATGAAGAGCATGCCGGCCACACCTGTGGCGGAGAAGGTCAGCATGGATGATACCTGCGTCATGCAGTATACGGGAGGCACAACCGGCCTGCCCAAGGGCGCAGAATTGACCCACCGTAACATGGTGTGCCAGATGACCCAGGTCACCACCTGGCTGGACACCAAGATGGGAAGCGTGGTAGGCATGACCGCCTTCCCGCTCTTCCATATCGCGGGCCTGCTGGTTTGCATGGCGATGATGTCCAAGGCCATCACTCTGATAGCTGTGCCCAACCCGCGAGATCAGCAGTTCATCATTAAGTACATGAAAAAGCATCGGCCGAATGTCATCGGCAACGTGCCGACTGTGTACCTGGAGTTGATGAAACAGCCGGGATTCCGTGACTATGATTTCAGCGACGTGCAGTATTTTGCCAGCGGCGCTGCGCCGTTCCCCCCGGAATATATCAAGGACTTCGAAAAAATTGTGGGCGAGAACAAGCTGGTGGAGGTCTACGGACTGACAGAGACCAGCCCCATCATCACCGCCAACCCGCGCTACGGAAAGAAGAAGCCCGGCGCCGTGGGCATTCCCCTCCCGGATACACTGATTAGAATAGTGGATCCGGGTACGAAAGAGGATGTGCCCTTTGGTGAGCCGGGAGAGGTGGCAGTGAAGGGGCCACAGGTATTTACCAAAGGCTATTTCAGGAAGCCGCAGGAGACAGCTAACGCGCTGCGGGATGGATGGCTCTATACCGGGGACATCGGCAAGATGGACGAGGAGGGATTCGTCACCATAGTCGACAGGCTCAAGGACATGGTCAACGTCTCCGGCTTCAAGGTATTTACGCGAGAACTGGATGATATCATCTGCGAGCATCCCGATGTCGACATGGGGGCGACGGTGGGCATACAGGACCCGGACAGGCCGGGCTCTGAGATCGTCGTCTCCGCCATCATTCTGAAACCCGGCATCGAGAAAAGCGACGCGGAAAAGGCCAAGATTACCGAGTATCTCAAGGGCAAGGTGGCTCCCTACAAGGTTCCAAAGCGCATAGAGTTTTACGACCAGCTCCCCACCAGCGCCGTGGGCAAGATACTCAAGAGGGAACTGCGCACCCTTATGAGCGAAAAATCCAGGTAATGCACTGAGGAGAAAATATGAAACAGCGTCCCGTATTCCGCACCCCACTTTGCGATATTTTAGGTGTCGAATACCCGGTGATGCTGGCAGGGATGGGAACCGTGGGCGGTTATACTTTAGCCGCCGCGGTTTCCAACGCCGGCGGACTGGGAATGATCGGCGCCACCTTCCTCTGGCCCGATGAACTGAGGTCGTGGATCAGGAAAACACGCGAACTGACCGACAAACCGTTCGGCGTAGATATATTATTGCCGGGCTCTATCCCCAAGGATTTCGACCTGGACAAGCTCAAGGAATATATCCCCCCCGAACACACGGCTTTTGTCCAGAAGATGGCCAGGGATTTCGGCGTCGAAGGCGCCAAAATGAAGGAGTGGCCCATCTCCGAGGAGTTCGGCCGCAGCCAGTTCCAGGTGGTAAAGGAGGAAAAGGTGCCCTTTTTCGCCCTCGGCCTCGGTACCCCTGACTGGCTGATACCCGAGGCGCATGAGGCGGGCATCAAGATCGTTTCGCTGGTTGGCAACGTGCGTAGTGCCGTCCGGATCAAAGAGATGGGGGCTGATATCATCATTGCCCAAGGACATGAAGCAGGCGGGCACACCGGCAGGATAGGTACCTTCGCGCTTGTTCCGCAGGTGGTAGACGCCGCAGCCCCCACGCCCGTGGTGGCTGCCGGCGGTATCGGCGACGGCCGCGGCCTGGTGGCTGCGCTGGCGCTTGGCGCCATCGGCGCCTGGTGCGGCACTGCCTTTCTGGCCACACACGAGTGTTTCTGGGACTTCGTTGAGCTGGGCATGCTGAATAAGCCCACTATCGAGGCCTATTACCGCAAGCTGGTCGAGTCGGATGAGGAGGCGGAGCAGGTAATGCGTATCTTCAGCGGTAAAACCACCAGGGCCTTTAAAAACAAGCTCAACGCGGCCTGGGAGAAATCGGGCCTCAAGACCCTGCCCATGCCGCTGCAGAGCATGCTGGTCTCCGACCTTGTACAGGGCATGATGGAGAAAGGCGAAGCTGATTACTTCCCCATGTTTGCCGGCCAGGTCACGGGCCTGATCAAAAAGATCAGGAGCACACAGGAAGTGATGGACGACATAATCGGCGGGGCCGTAAAGATAATGCAGAAAGAATTCCCGCAAGGAGTGACGGTTAAGTCGTAAACTGTGATATATAGCAAGGAGCGGGCTATCCCGAGAAAAAAAGATACAGTTTTAAGTATCATGCACAATAATTAGGAGGTTACCTTGATGAAAGATTTCGATGCTGTGGTGGTGGGAGCGGGACTGGGCGGACTGTCTGCTGCAACCTACCTGGCCAAGGCCGGCAAGAAGGTTGTAATACTGGAAAAACACAACGTGCCGGGAGGGTATGCTACATCATTCCTCAGAGGGCGCTTCGAGTTCGAGATTGCCCTGCACCAGCTTTCGGGATACGGGAATGAAAATGACATGGGCCCGATCTGGCGCATCCTGCACGACAGCGGTGTATCCGACCGGGTGGATGTATTGCACATACCCGACCTGTATCGCAGCATCTTCCCTGACTTCACCATCGAGATACCGATAGGCAAACAGAATTACGAGGATGCCCTCATCAGCCAGTTTCCCAACGAGGCCGCCGGCATAAAAAAGTTCTCTCAGACCATGTTTGATTTCGCCAGGCAGGCCATGAAATCAATGCGCGTGGGCATGAAGGCAGTTATGCAGAACCCATCCGATTACCCGGACCTGGTCGGCAACTTCGGCAAGACGCTCTCCGAGGTACTCAACCCCATGGTCTCGGACGAGAAGGCCCGCGCCGTCATCGGACAGCTCTGGGGATATTTCTGCCAGCCTCCTTCCAAGATGGCCTTCCTTATCTACGCGCTGGGACTGGTAAGCTATATCAGGTTCGGGCCGGCCCATATCAAGGGGACCTCGCAGAGCCTTTCGCAGGCCTTTATCGATACTATGGAATCCTATGGTGGTGAGGTGTGGTTCAACAATGGCGCCAGGAAGATACTTGTAAAGGATGGCAAGGTGCGCGGTGTGCTGACCGAGGACGGAACAGAAATAGTCTCGCAGCACGTCGTTTGCAGCGCCAACCCTGTGACCACCAGCCTGGAACTGATCGGCCGTGATAACATGCCGGGCTGGTACCTCAACCGCCTGGGTGGCTGGACGGGTGGGGCCAGCACCTTCAACATCTACCTGGGCCTGGATTGTCCTTGCCAGGACGTCGGGCTGAACGTACATGAGAATTTCGTCAATAATACCTACGACCTGGACAGGCAGTATGAAAATATGCGCCACTCGCTCGATTACGAGCCGGACGGCAATGCTATCGTGGCGTATAACGTGGTCGACCCCGGCGTATCGCCGAAGGGCACGGCATCTCTGGTTATTACCCAGATAGCCTATGCCGATCCGTGGCTGAAGCTCTCCCCATCAGATTATATCGAAGCCAAAAACAGCATGGCCCGGAAGGTTCTCAAGCTGGCCGAAAAGGCGGCGCCCAATTTGCAGGACCATATCGAAGTAATCGAGATAGCCACGCCGCTGACCAACATGCGCTACACGGGAAATCCGCGCGGCAGCATCATCGGGTTCGACGAGAATTTTACCGGAACGGGGTTCCTGCGCATACCGATGCGGGGACCGCTGGAAGGGCTGTATTTTGCCAATGCCTGGGTCAATATCGGCGGCGGCTTTGAATCCTGTATCGCTTCAGGCGCCATGGCGTCGCGCGAGATACTGAGGGATATGGAGAGAGGGGCCTGGGAAACCGATCAGATAGCCGGTATGAAGAATTCGCTGGAGAAGCAAAAGGTGCAGCCCAAAGAGCTGAAAGACACAATAGCCACAGAGGAAAAGGTTGTTGCCGGCATTCATCCGCGCAGGCTGCAGCTCAAGGTCAAGCAGATTATTGCCGAAACGGCCAGCGCTATGACTCTTAGATTGGAATCGAAGGACGGCAAACTGCCATATTTTCGCGCGGGCCAGTATATTAATCTCTTTGCCGAGATCGATGGTGTCAGGACTTCCCGGCCGTACAGTATCTCATCGTCGCCGGGCAAACCTTATTACGATATAACTGTCCGCCGTGTGGATGGTGGTTTCGTTTCACATTTCCTGCTTGACAAAGTCAAAGTAGGCGATAGCTTTGAATCCACCGGCCCCAACGGCTATTTCTACTATGAGCCGTTGATGGATTCTTCCGATCTCGTTTTCCTGGCGGGAGGCAGTGGCGCTGCCCCCTTCATATCCATCATTCGTGAGACCACTGACAAAAAAGCAGCCCTGAATATCCACCTGATCTACGGCAGCCGTAAGCCGGATGACATAATCTTTGATAAAGAGCTGAAGGAAATCACCGCTAAAAATAGGAACATAAAAGTTGACTACGTGATCAGCGAACCGCCCGCAGGCTGGAAGGGCGCTTCAGGCTTCATCGATGATAAGGTTATTTCATCGCTGGCGGGCGACCTCAAGGGCAAGACCGTATTTGCCTGCGGTCCTGCGCTGATGTATGAGGTCTGTCTCCCGGCCCTGGCCAGGCTGGGTGTGCCGGCCAGGCGCACCAAGCAGGAAGCCTACGGGCCGCCGCAGGACATAACCAGGGATCCTGCCTGGCCCGGTACGCCTGCCTCCAGGGAGTTCGAGGTCATCGAGATGAGGAGCGGCAAGAAGGCTAAAGCGAGGGCGGGCGAGCCGCTGATAAACTCGCTCGAACGCGCTGGCATCGTGGTGCCGGCCATTTGCCGATCGGGCGAATGTACGGCCTGCCGTACCAAGCTGATCTCAGGCAAGGTGTTTGCCCCGTCGAGGGTGCGCCACCGTCAGGCGGATAAAAAATCCGGCTATATCCATCCTTGCATGAGCTATCCACTTGAAGACCTGCGCATCAAGATATAACTAAAGATAATAGATCTCATCTGATTTAGGAGGTATAGAATGACAACGAGAACAATCAATCTGATGGTAAAGACACCGATCAAGGCACAGCAGGTGGCGCTTGAAGAGTTGAGCGCCGATGCCAGGGCCACCAGGCCCGGCTTTATCTGGTCACTCGACCTGGAGAGGGCCAGGCTGGTTACGCAATCATATAAAAAGACCGAGGGCCAGCCCATAGCCCTGCGCCGCGCCAGGGCGCTGGCACATATACTGGATAACATGACGGTCTATATCAGGCCCGATGAAATGATAGTGGGCAACTATGCCTCCAACAGCGATTCCGTGCCTTTTTACCCGGAGCTGGCGTGGAAATGGATAGCCAGGGAAACGGCGCCGGGACAGGTCTATGCCGAAATGCTGACCGATGAGGGCAGGAAGGAGCTGAAGGAGATCGGTGATTACTGGGGCGACCGCTCCATCCATCACATGAGCAAGAAATATCTTACTCCCGAGCTTAAAGAGCAGTTCTGGATTTTCAACTGGGAATCCGCCACACCCAACTACGACAAGATACTCTCCATCGGTTTGAAGGGTATACTGGAGGAAGCCAGAGAACGGCTTAAGAAGCTCGACCGGGAATACATGGACGAGACCATCAACGGCATTGATTTCGTTAGGAAAAAGGATTTCCTGGAGAGCACTATCATATCGCTCGAGGCCGTTTGCCGGTGGTCCAAAAGGTACGCCGAACTGGCCCGCAGCCTGGCCAGGTCCGAGAAGGAAGTTCTCAGGAAGGTGGAGCTTGGCAATATAGCCGAGGTCTGCGATCGCGTGCCTGAAAATCCGGCCCGCACGCTGCATGAGGCCGTCCAGTCCTACTGGTTCGTCCACCTGGTGGTGAATTTCCTGGAGATGCCTCAAGTGGGTTCGGGCATACGCTTTGACGTAGTATTCAACCCATTTTACGATAAGGACCTGGCCGCGGGAAAGATAACCCGTGAATCAGCGCAAGAGCTGGTGGAGTTTCTCTTTGTTAAATTCCAGGAGACGGGATTTTTACATGCTCCTATCTGGTCGGGTTTCGGCGGTGGTGCGCTGGGATTCCAGACAGTTACCATAGGCGGCGTGGATTCCAGCGGCCGAGACGTCACCAACGAGATGAGCTTTATCATCCTCGATGCTACCATGACCGTTCGCGCCATCGTACCGCCGCTGGCCTTACGCTGGCATGACGGTATACCCGGCAAGCTGGTGGATAAGTCTATTGAGTGCCTGGCGTCCGGCATGCCGCAGCCGGCCATTTTCAACGACAAGGTGGTTGTGCCGAGGCTGGTCAACATGGGAACACCAATTGAGGATGCCCGCAACTATTCCATCAACAACTGCATGGTCCCCACCATACCCGGCAAGAACTTCAGCCATATCTCGGCCTGGGCCAGCGGTGTGCCGGCGCCCCTCTGTCTCAACCAGGCGCTTGGCATCGATCCGCTGGCTATCTACAAGAAAGCCGGCAATAAAGTGCTCGATCCTGAGAAGATCGGCTCTATGGATGAACTTTTCGACGCATTCGTGGAAAACTACCGGCTGGTCATACACCGCCTGGTGCGCATCGCCAATATTGCCGACGCCCTCTATAAAGAGTGGGCGCCGCGCCCGTTCCTGTCGTCAGTCATCGATGATTGCCTGGAAAGGGCGCAGGACGTGCGTGACTGGAACTACATGCCCGATTACCGCGATGTGACCCTTTTCGGCCTCAATACCGTGTCCGATTCCCTGACCGCGGTTAAGAAGGTGGTTTTCGAGGATAAGAAAGTCACCATGAAACAGCTCGTTGAAGCCCTTAAGAATAACTGGGAGGGCTTCGAGGAGATCCGCCAGTTATGCCTGCGCGCGCCCAAGTTCGGCAACGATGATGATTATGCCGACCTGACGTCCAGGAAGGTTGCGATCATGATAGAGGAGGAGACCAGTAAGTGCAAGACCAACTGGGGCACATCGGTGCACGTGGACGGAACGGCGGCCACTGCCTGGTGGAGCTTCGGTCGTGTTTGCGGCCCCACCCCGGACGGCAGGATGAGTGGAGATCCCTTCAATGACGGGACAATCTCACCCATGGCCGGCCGCGACAAGAAAGGCCCGACCGCGGTCCTCAAGTCCGTAGCAAAGGTAGACCCGCTCTTAAGCTGGAACCAACTCTTCAACCAGACCTTCATGCCGCAGTTCCTGGTGGGCCACAATGCCGAGGTCTTTGCTCAATACCTTAAGACCTTCGCCGATATGGGTATACACCACGTCCAGTTCTCCACCGTCAACAGGGATACACTGGTGGACGCGCAGGACCATCCTGAGAAGTACCCCACCCTGATGGTCAGGGTGGCAGGTTTTGCCGCGTACTTCATCGACCTGGACAGGAGCATTCAGGATTCAATCATAGCCAGGACGCCGCAGTGCTTTTAGACTCCCGGGAGGCCGGCAATGCGGGCAGCGATAAAACAGAAAACGACCTGAAGGGGCTGATATTCAATATCCAGCGCTATAGTATTCAAGATGGTCCCGGCATAAGGACAACGGTCTTTTTCAAGGGATGTCCCCTGCGCTGCAAGTGGTGCTCCAACCCTGAGTCGATCAGCGCGCAGCCCGAGATGCTGGTGCGGGAGGTCAGGTGCAACGGCTGTGGCCGCTGTATCGACGTATGTTCCCGGGGGGCTCTTTCGCTGGCTTCCACAGGATTGTGGCTGGACAGGAACAAGTGCGACCTGTGCTTAAAATGCATAGACGCGTGCTGGGAGGATGCCATAGAGGTGGCGGGACGTTACATGAGCCTGGATGAGGTGATTAGCGAGCTCCGCAAGGACGAGATTTTCTACCGTAATTCGGGAGGCGGCATAACACTTTCAGGTGGCGAACCGCTTTTGCAGGCGGACTTTGTCCTGGCGCTGCTGGGCAGGTGTAAAGCATTGGGACTCAGCACGGCGCTCGATACCTGCGGTCATGTTCCCTGGCCTGTGCTGGAAAAGGCGCTGGAAAGTGTCGACCTGGTGCTTTTCGATGTTAAGCATCTTGATGCCGATGAGCACCGCGACGGAACCGGTGTGGACAACAGGCATATCCTGGCCAACCTTGAGAAGGCCATGGATTCGGGTAAGGCCAGGATCTGGATCAGGGTTCCTGTGATACCCGGCTACAATGACTCCGACCAGTATATGGAAGAACTGGCCCGCAGGCTGGGCGGCATGAAGGCCGAGAAAATATCCCTACTGGGGTATCATGAGTGGGGCCGGCCAAAATACCAGTCGCTGGGGAAGGCCTATCAGCTCAGCGGCTGCAAACCGCTGAGCGAAGAGCGCATGTCCGAGATCGTCGGGATATTCAAGTCTAAAGGACTGGACACCACCGCCGGATATTAACAACGCCGGCAAACGGATTGTCACGATAAAAAGGGGGCACAGGAAAGTAATATTTAGGGGGCTCCGCCGAAGCGAAGCCCCCTGATCAATCAGATCTATGCTCCTCCCTACTCTCCCCTCGAGGAAAGCCTCAATCTTTTGCTTTAGCCTTTGCGCTATAGCCTGTTTGCTACTTTACGGGGAGCTCGGGAGTTTCACCTGCCCTCCCTTTCTGCACGGGCAGAGCCTATCTCTGCTCCTCCGGCAGGGGAGAGCGATCTTGAGGAAAGTGCCATTCTACGAGCATGGCCTGTTTTTTGACCATTTCCTGCCTCCCCGGGGGCTAATCTCTCCTACTGCCCCTCAATTTCATGCTAACACTAATAACCGGGGTGGTCAAACTCTATTTAGTTCGGCTTGCAGCCGGCCTCCCGGTACTCCATAATGGTGCGGGAATATATCATGATCAAGAAAATGTTGCTCGGCCCGGGTGGCAGTGAACTGAAGCAGCTTGCAGCCGATCTCGGTGAGAAGGAGTTCCGTGGCACGCAGTTGGCCGACTGGATATACAGGCACGGCTGCCGGCGCGTCAGCGATATGGCCAATCTTCCTGCCGCGTTCAGGATGAAATTGGATGAATCCTGGGAGGTCGGACGCTCCACAGTCGAAAAAACCAGCATTGGCAGTGACGGCACCTTCAAGTTGCTGCTGCGGCCTTACTACGGCGAGCTGGTGGAGACGGTGGGCATGCCCTACGATGAACGCTTCTCCTGCTGCGTGTCCACGCAGGTCGGCTGTCCCATCGGCTGCACTTTCTGCGCTACCGGAGCCGGCGGATTTAAACGCAACCTCTCGGCAGGGGAAATAGTTGACCAGGTGCTGACTGTGGGGGAGATCGCCATCCAGGAGAAAATGCTTGACCCGGAGGGCAGGGTCAGCCATGTTGTCTTTATGGGCATGGGCGAACCGCTGCTCAACTACGAGGCGACAATGACAGCGGTGCGCCTGATCAATAATGAACTCAAGATCGGGATGCGCAATATAACCATAAGCACTATAGGCTACGTTCCCGGGATATACCGGCTGGCCGCTGAACGTCTGCAGCTAACGCTGGCGGTCTCGCTGCATGCCGCTGGAGATGGGTTGCGCAGGAAGCTGGTGCCGGGCATGTCGCGCTACTTGCTGAAGGATATACTGGCCGCCTGCCAGCATTATTTCAATCACACCGGCCGGCGCGTGACATTCGAGTACTGCCTGCTGAAAGGGGTCAACGACAGCCAGGCTGAAGCGGCCGCCCTGGCTTCGTTGCTGAAAGGGTTAAACTGCCATGTAAACCTAATACCATTTAATGAGGTGCTGCAAAGTAATTTCAGACGTCCGCAGGCCGCTGCTATCACGGCTTTCCGGCGCGTGCTGGAAAATGACGGCATAATTGTGACACAACGGGAACAGAGGGGGGCGGGCATCCAGGCAGCCTGCGGGCAATTGCGCCGTCAGTCAGGGTCCAAATAAGTAGATATACGGATTGAAAAAGGCGTTTCGGTCCCCTGTCTAACTTGACTTTACGAGTCACTGTGTTAAAATTGACCGGTCAATTAACGATTGATATCAGCATGGATAAAACCGCCCCCGCTGATTGTGTGGATCGGAGTCTAAATGGATAGATATCCCTGGTTGAAGAATTATGATGAAGGTGTGCCTCGCACACTCGAGCCTTATCCACAAACTACCATGATCGAGGTCGTCGATGAGTCCGCCAAAGCCAAACCCTACCGCGCCATGTTCTATTTCAAGGGCGCCAGGCTGTTATATGATGACTTTGTGCGGCAGAGCGATGCCCTGGCCGCCGGCCTGGTTGCCCTCGGTGTAAAAAAGGGAGACCGCGTAGCGCTGATCTTGCCCAATTCGCCGCAGCTGGTGCTCTCGTTCCACGGTATCTGGAAGGCGGGAGCGATAGCGGTCCCACTCAATCCGCTCTACACGGAACGTGAACTAAAGCGCGCGCTGGCAGAAGTGGATGCCGCTGCTGTGATCGCGCTTAACCCTTTTTGCCGGGCCATTAAAAATATCCAGGCCGGGACTGCTGTCAGGACTGTCATCGCCACCAGCATCAAGGAATACCTGCCTGCGCACCTGGGACTGCTCTTCACGGTGGCCAGGGAGAAGAAAGAAGGTTACCGCATATCCCTGCAGAATGGCGACGTGTGGTTCCAGGACTTGCTGCGCAAATACAAAAATGCCCGCAGGCCGGATGTTGAAGTCAAGCCGGCGGATCCGGCCGTGATATTCTTCAGCGGTGGCACGACCGGCACACCCAAGGGGGTGGTGGGCACGCATGGGGCATTGATAATGACTGCCATGCAGATAAACGCCTGGCTCAGCCCTGTTTTAGAGCGATGGGAAGATAAAGTGGCTCTGACAATGCCGCTCTTCCACGTTTTTGGCTGTGTGGGTGTGTTGGGCACGGCTATGGTCAACCATTCTTCCTGTATCCTCATACCCAACCCGCGTGATATCACGGACGTGGTTAAAAGCATCAAGAAATACAAACCGGCCTTTATGCCCGGAGTGCCCACATTTTATATAGGGATTATGAACCATCCCCTGGTGAAATCAGGTAAAGTGAAGCTGGACGGCATGAAGATATGCACAGTGGGCGCAGCACCTCTGATGGCGGAGACCAAGAAAAAATTTGAGAGTATGACGGGCGGCCGTCTGCTGGAAGGCTACGCCATGACGGAGACCATGCAGGGCGCTACGCTCAACCCTGTTATGGGCGTAAACAAGAAAGGTTCGGTGGGGATGCCGCTGCCGGATATAATCATCAAAATAGCCGATGCTGAAACCGGCCGCCGCAGCTTGAAAGCCGGCAAGCTTGGCGAGATATGTTTTAAAGCGCCAAACCTGATGAAGGGCTATTGGAACCAGCCGAAGGGTACGTCGGCCATGCTCAGGGACGGATGGCTGTACACCGGTGATATGGGTTATCTGGACAGCGACGGGCATCTCTTTCTGCAAAGTCGCAAGAAGGAAAAGATAAAGAAATCGGGAGGAAAAAAATCAGCCATAGTTACCGCGGCCAAAATAATACAGGGAGGTTGAATTGATGTCAGAATCATATCCGTGGTTTAAAAGCTATGATGCGGGGGTGCCGCACAGCCTGGAACCATACCCGCCGGTTACTTTTTTAGACGTGGTAGAGGAGGCCGCCAAGAGGAGGCCCGATCACAGGTTTCTTATTTTTAAGGACAGGACCATCAGCTACAGCGAGCTTGTGCGGCTCTATTCGGTGTTTGCCGCAGCTCTCAAGGCCAATGGTGTGAAGAAGGGTGACCGTATTGCCATACTACTGCCCAATTGTCCGCAGGGTTTTATCAGCTCTTTCGCAGCCTGGAAGGCCGGCGCCATACCTGTGCCGCTCAACCCGATGTATACGGAGCACGAATTACAGCACTCAATAAAGGAATGTGGGGCTGAAGTGGCCATTGTACTGACACCTTTTTATGCCACGGTCAAGAAGATACAGCCACAGACAAACCTCAGGCTGGTCATAGCCACCAATATCAAGGAGTACTTGCCGCCTTTCCTCGCGACGATGTTTACGCTGTTTAAAGAGAAGAAGGAGGGGCACAGGATAACATTAAAGGCGGGTGATCTCTGGATGGCCGAGCTTATGAGCAAGCACGCCGCCGACGCTGCTCCCGATAATAAGCCCGTCTCGGACGATATTGCGCTGCTGCTTTTCAGTGGAGGCACCACCGGCGTTCCCAAGGGCGTTATCATAACCCATAGATGCCTGATTGCCGAGGCCTGGCAGCTCAAGGTCTGGAACGACCACGTGCTAACGGAATGGGACGACGTGGTCATGATGATCATGCCGCTCTTTCACGTATACGGTTTCGCCGGGGTGATGGGTACCTCCATTATGGGGCATAATCCGCTTGCCGTTGTCCCCAATCCCCGCGACCGCGACGACGTAGTGAAGACTATTAATAAAGTGAAACCGGCATACTTCCCCGCCGTCCCCACTATGTTTATTGCACTGCTGGAGCACAGGTTGGTCAAGGCAGGCAAGGTTGATTTTAAATCCATGAAGCTCTGCGTGGCATCGGCGGCGCCCCTGCTGCCTGAGACCAAGCGGCGTTTCGAGGAATTGACAGGCGGCAAGTTGATCGAAGGTTACGGCATGACGGAACTGACCGCAGCCATCACTCTCGGACCCGTGGAGGGCAAGTGGACGCCCGGGTCGGCCGGAGTGCCGCTGCCGGATGTTATTCTGCGTATAGTGGATGTTGAGACGGGTGAGAAAGACATGCCGCTGGGGACGGAGGGCGAGATTATCGCCAGGTGCCCCCAGGTGATGTTAGGATACTGGAACAGGCCGGAGGCCACGGCGGAGATGGTCCGCGACGGTTGGCTATATACCGGCGATATCGGCTACTTCAACGACGATGGCTGTCTTTTTATCACGTCGCGCAAGAAGGAACTGATTAAACCCGGTGGCTTCCAGGTATGGCCGCGCGAGGTCGAGGAGGTCATCAGCACCTATCCCAAGGTGGCTGAAGTGGGTGTTGCAGGGATCCCAGATGCTTACCAGGTAGAGGCTGTCAAGGCCTGGGTGGTGCTGCGTGCGGGAGAGACTGCTACTGCCGAAGAGATCCAGGCGCACTGTCGCGGAAAGCTGATAGCCTACAAGGTGCCCAAGCATGTCGAATTCAGGACCGAATTGCCTAAAACGCTGGTTGGCAAGATACTTAAGCGTATACTGGTTGAGGAGGAGATAGCCAGGCAGAAAGCGGCGAAATAGTACATTGATGGGGTAATTAGGCGTGCAACGCTTAATCATAATAACAAATCTAAGGAGGTGCTTATCTTGTCCGACAAAAGATGGTTAAAAAACTATGACAAAGGTGTCCCGGCTACGCTGGAACCCTATCCCCAGAAGACGCTCGTTGACTATATAGACGAGGCGGTCAAGGAACACCCTGATTATCCCATGGTGTTGTTTAAGAAGAGGAAGATGTCCTATGCTGAGATCCAGAAGCTCAGCGACGAGTTTGCTGCGGCGCTGGCAGCTAAAGGAGTAAAGAAGGGAGACCGTGTAGCCCTCATCATGCCCAACTGCCCGCAGGCTATTATATGCCGCTGGGGCGCATGGAAAATCGGCGCTATCCTGGTGCACATGAATCCCATGTATACCGAGTCCGAGCTCGAGCATGCCCTCAAAGACTGTGGCGCCGAGACCGTGGTGGTGTTGACCATGTTCTACAATGCCCTGAAGAAGCTGCAACCGCGGACCAAGCTGAAGCTGGTTATAGCCACCGGCATCAAGGATTACCTCCCGCCGGTGCTCAAAGTGCTCTTCACCCTGGTCAAGGAGAAAAAGGAAGGACACTTTATAGTTCTTCAACCCGGCGATTTCTGGCTGACCGACCTGATAAAAGCCCAGGCCGGAGCGAAACGGCCCGATGTCAAAGTGCTGCCCAGTGATGAGGCCCTGATTCTTTTCTCCGGTGGCACCACCGGGACACCCAAGGGCGTAGTAGGTACCCATCACTCACAGGTCATCACCGGCCTGCAGTTCAACAGGTGGTTCGGCGAGATAACTGAGCCCTACAAAGACGTGATGATGCTGGTCCTGCCGCTCTTCCACTCTTTCGCCACGTATGCGGTGATGAGTACGGCCATCGTCGGGCACGCGGCGCTGTCGCTGGTGCCCAATCCCCGCGACCGCGACGACGTGGTCGCCTCCATCAATCATGACAAACCCGCTTTCTTCCCTGCTGTGCCTGCCATGTTTATCGCACTGCTGGAGCACCCTGCAGTCAAGGCGGGCAAGGTGAATTTCAGCTCTATGAAATGCTGCAACTCGGGCGCAGCCCCGCTGCTGTACGAGACCAAGAAGCGTTTCGAAGACCTCACCGGCGGTCGCATCGTGGAGGGATACGGGCTGACCGAGTCCACCATGGCCTGCTGCTGCACTCCTTTCCGTGGAACGTGGAAGCAGGGATCGGTGGGCATGCCCCTACCGGACGTCATAATCAGGATCGGTGATATCGAGACCGGTGAGGGCGATATGCCGGCAGGCAAGGAGGGAGAGATCGTTTTCCAGGCCCCGCAGCTGATGAAGGGATACTGGAACAGGCCTGAGGAGACCAAGGAAATGCTGCGGGACGGCTTGCTGTATACGGGCGATGTGGGTTATATGGATGATGACGGTTACGTTTTCATCACCTCGCGCAAAAAGGACCTCATCAAGCCCAGCGGCTTCCAGGTCTGGCCGAGGGAAGTCGAGGAGGTCATCAGCAGTCACCCGGCGGTTGCAGAGGTCAGCGTGGCCGGAATTCCCGATGCCAAGCAGGGTGAAGCGGTCAAAGCCTGGGTGGTGCTGGATGCTGGCAAGACGGCGACAGCCGAGGAGATCCAGGCCTGGTGCAAGGAGAAACTGGTCGCCTACAAGATACCCAAGTTCGTGGAGTTCCGCAGTGACCTGCCCAAGACCATGGTAGGCAAGGTCCTGAGGAGGGTGCTGCAGGAGGAAGAAGCGGCCAAAAGCAAGAAATAAAACAAGAATCTGCTGTCCCCGGCCGATATCGGCCGGGGACAGTTAAAGATATATTCGGGGCAAATAACAATAATAGTTTAATTGGAGGTTGTTGAATGGCAGAATATCGCTGGTTAAAAAATTACGATTCCGGTGTCCCACATACACTTGAACCCTATCCCCAGAAGACGCTCTTAGATTACGTGGATGACGCTGTCAAAGAGCACCCCGACTATCCCATGATGCTTTTTAAGAAGAGGAAGATATCCTATGCCGAATTTCAGAAGCTGAGCGACGAGTTCGCGGCTGCCCTGGCGGCCAAAGGCGTCAAGAAAGGCGACAGGGTCGCGCTCATCATGCCCAACTGCCCGCAGGCGCTTATCTGCCGCTGGGGGGCATGGAAGGTCGGCGCCATACTGGTGCATTTAAACCCCATGTATACGGAAAGCGAGCTGGAGCACGCTCTTAAGGATTGCGGGGCCGAGACCGCGATCGTTCTGACCATGTTCTACAAGCAGTTTAAAAAGATACAGCCGCGCACCGGCGTCAAGCTGGTTATTGCCACCAGTATCAAGGATTACCTCCCGCCCCTGCTCAATGTGCTCTTTACACTGCTCAAGGAGAAGAAGGAGGGGCACTATGTCGAACTGGAAAAGGGAGATGTGTGGATGACAGACCTGATCAAGCAGCATGCCGGCGCCAAAAGGCCGGATGTGAAGGTTACGCCGCAGGATTACGCGCTGATCCTGTTCAGCGGCGGCACTACGGGCACGCCCAAGGGCGTGATAGGCACGCATCACTCGATGGTGATAACCGCCATGCAGTACGAAGCGTGGTTCGGCGGCATGATCGAAAGCTACAAGGATGTCATAATGGCGCTGCTGCCGCTTTTTCATGTCTATGCTACCTACGCTGTCATGAGCACCGCCATAGTGTGCCACGTGACGTTGTCCATCGTTGCCAATGCGCGCGACCGCGAGGACCTTATCAAGACGATACAGCATGACCGGCCTACATTTTTCCCTGCTGTTCCCGCCCTGTACATTGCACTGCTGGAGCATCCGCTGGTAAAGGCGGGCAAAGTGGATTTCAAGTCGATGAAATTCTGCGTATCCGGCGCCGCTCCGCTGCTGGCCGATACCAAGAAACGCTTCGAGGACCTGACCGGCGGCCGTATAGTCGAGGGCTATGCCATGACCGAGGCCACTATGGCATCCTGCGTTACACCTTACCTGGGCAAGTGGAAGGAGGGGTCCACCGGCATGCCGCTGCCCGACGTAATAGTCAGGATCGGCGATTTAGAGACGGGCGAGGGCGATATGCCCGCCGGCAAAGAAGGCGAAATCGTTATGAAAGCACCGCAGGTCATGGCCGGCTACTGGAACAAACCTCAGGAGACGGCCGAGATGCTGAGGGACGGCTGGCTCTACACCGGCGATATCGGTTACATAGATGAGGGCGGCTACCTGTTCATCACCTCGCGTAAGAAGGACCTTATCAAGCCCAGCGGCTTCCAGGTGTGGCCGCGCGAGGTCGAGGAGGTCATAAGCACCAATCCCAATGTGGCCGAGGTCTGCGTGGCCGGCATACCCGACGCCAAGCAGGGAGAGGCGGTCAAAGCCTGGGTGGTGTTGCAGTCTGGCAAGACTGCCACAGACGAGGATATACAGGCCTGGTGCAAGGAAAAACTGGTGGCCTACAAAATACCAAAGTTTATCGAGTTCCGCAGCGAGCTGCCCAAAACCATGGTGGGCAAGGTGCTGAGAAGGGTCCTGGTGGAGGAGGAAAAAGCCAAAGCAAAATAATGAAATAGTTTTTGCAATGCGCCAATGAAATAGACCGGTCCCGTCTATAGACGGGACCGGTTGAAAGGATATTAAGTTGACTGATTATCTGTGGTATAAAAGCTATGATCCGGGTGTCCCCCGCTCTCTCGAGCCGTACCCTCGCAAGACCATTATGGACATCCTGCTGGAAGCTAAAAACGAGCGCCCGGATTATCCCATGATCATCTTTCAGGATAGGAAGCTCAGTTACAGGGAAATCGTCAGCGAGAGCGATGCCATGGCTGCAGCGCTGGCTTCTATGGGTGTGAAGAAGGGCGACCGGCTGGCAGTGCTCTTCCTCAATTGCCCGCAGGAATACATCATTTTCTTTGCGGCCTGGAGGCTGGGCGCCATCGTAGTACCGCTGAATCCGCTCTATACCGAGTTCGAGCTGGAAGCCAGGTTGAATGACATCGATGCAGAGACGGCGGTAGTTCTCAACCTGTGGTATCCCATGGTAAAAAGGCTGCAGAAGAAAACCGCCGTACGCAACGTCATCCTGGCCGAGTTTGATGATTATACCTCGCCCAATAAAGAGAAGGCGGCAACTGCTGTTGAACCGGGCGATAACTGGTGGCTTGACCTCACCAGAAAGTATGCAGGCAAACAGGGACCGAAGGTGGAGGTCGGGCCGGATGACACTGCTATGATCCTGTTTTCAGGAGGCACTACAGGTACCCCCAAGGGCGCTATGGAGAGCCATCACTCCCTGGTGATCACCGGCATGCAGGTGGAGGCCTGGTTCCGCGAGATTTCGCTGTGGTGGGACGAGAAATTCCTGGTGCCGCTGCCGCTCTTCCATGCTTTCGGCATCTATGCCAGCTTCGGTATGGCGCTGGTACAGCATAATATCTCGGTTCTGATTGCCAATCCGCGAGATATCAAGGGTATGGTAGATACCATTAAAAACCAGGGCATCACTAATATGGGCGCTGCTCCTACCATGTTCATTTCCATGCTGGAATACCCGGATCTCAAGATGGGTGACCTTAAAAGCCTGCGCATGGCTACGTCGGGAGCGGCGCCGTTAATGCGTGAGACCAAGGAGCAGTTTGAAAAGCATATCAGCGGCCGTTTGGCCGAGGGCTATGCGCTTACTGAGAGCGGCATGGCCATGATCACCACGCCGGCCAAGGGAAAATGGAAGGAGGGGTCCATAGGTTTGCCCCTGCCTGACACCATAGTGCGTTTTGTGGATATTGATACAGGGACCGCAGACATGCCCGTCGGCCAGCCCGGAGAGATAATCATCAAGGCGCCGCAACTCATGCAGGGCTATTGGAAGAGGCCTGAAGAGACCCGTGAGATTCTGCGCGACGGCTGGCTTTACACCGGAGATATAGGCTACATGGACGAGGATGGCTACATCTTTCTGACCTCGCGCAAAAAGGACCTGATAAAGTGTGGCGGATTCCAGGTCTGGCCCCGCGAGGTGGAGGAGATACTCCAGGAGCATCCGGCCGTGGCCGAGGTCTGCGTGAGCGGGATACCTGACCCCAGGCAGATGGAGGCCGTCAAGGCCTGGATCGTACTGAAAGAAGGTCAAAGCGTGACCGCAGAGGAACTGCAGAAATACTGCCGGGAGAAACTTACCGGCTATAAAGTACCGAAGCACTTCGAATTCCGCAAGGACCTGCCCAAGACCTTTGTGGGCAAGGTGCTCCGCCGTGTATTGCAGGATGAAGAGAAAGCGAAGTAAAAACAAGGCATTTAAAGTGTGTGGTCAATGGGGTACAATTGAAACTGAGTTGTCAACCATAAAGCGATAATTTTGTTTGAGGAGGTTTATAGTGGCGGATTATCCATGGTACAAATCTTATGATTCAGGGGTACCACATTCCCTGGAGCCCTATCCGGCGATCACTTTACTTGATGTCATTGCAGAGACTACTAAGGAGATGCCCGAGCACACCTTTATGTATTTCAAGGACAGGTATTTCTCGTACAAGGAGGCGAGCAGGCTGTTCGAGGTCATGGCGTCGGCGCTGATTGCCAACGGGGTCAAGCGGGGGGATCGCGTGGCCAGCGTGCTGCTGAATACGCCGCAGCAGATTACAGCTGCCTTTGGCACTATGAAGGCCGGCGGTATCTTTGTCCCCCTTAATCCCCTGTACAACGAAGACGAGCTTGTGCACGCGCTGACCACGGTAGATACAGAGATAATCATTGTCTGGGACCTTCTGTATGCAAATATAAAGAAAGTGCAGCCGCGTACAAAGTTGAAGCTGGTCATAGCCACCTCGCTGGAAGATTATATGCTGCCGGAAGCCAGGAAGCCGCACACCATGCAACTGGATAAGGGCGATGTGTGGATGGACGAGCTTATGGACAAGCACGTCAAGGATCCTGCCCCGGCCGTTAAACCCGGGGTGGAAGATACTGCCCTCATTTTGTTCAGCGGAGGCACCACCGGAGCTCCCAAGGGCGCGATGCTTTCCTTCAAGAACATGCTGGCGGTGGGCCTGCAGACAAATGTGTGGAACAAGCAGGGCTTTGTAACCCACAATGACTACACCGTGGCGCTCATGCCCATGTTTCATGCCTACGGCTTCAATGGAGTGATCGGCAGTGCGCTGGGTAATCGCAACCCGCTGGCAATCGTGGCCAATCCGCGGGACCTGGATGATGTGATTTACACAATTAAGAAGGTCCGTCCCGGCTCCATGCCGGGCGTGCCGACGCTGTTTATCGGCCTGATGGAACATCCGGAAGTTAAGGCCGGGAAGGTGGATTTCACCTGTCTGAAATATTGCCTCTCCGGGGCTATTCCGCTGATGGTCGAAACCAAGCAGCGGTGGGAAGCTATGACCGGCGCCCCCATTCTCGAGGCCTATGGCTTGACAGAGTCCACCGTTGTGTTTACTGTGGGCCCGCTTAAAGGGCAATGGAAGGAAGGCGCGGTCGGCCTGCCCCTGCCCGACGTGATAATTAAATTCGCAGATGTTGCAGATCCCGATAAAGAGCTGCCCTACGGCGAGGAAGGCGAGGTTGTCGGCAAAGGACCGCAGGTCATGCAGGGCTACTGGAACAATCCCAAAGGTACCGCGGAGATGATCAAGGACGGCTGGCTGTACACTGGTGATATCGGTTACATGGACAAGGATGGTTACCTCTACCTGACCTCGCGCAAGAAGGACCTTATCAAGCCCAGCGGCCACCAGGTCTGGCCAAAGGAAGTGGAAGAAGTCCTGTCCTCCCATCCCGCCGTAGCCGAGGCGTGCGTGGCGGGGATACCGGACTCGAAGCAGGTTGAAGCAGTTAAAGCCTGGGTGATCCTACTGCCCGGGCAGAAGGTTTCTGCGGAAGAAATCCAGTCTTTCTGCAAAGATAAGCTTACAGCTTACAAGGTGCCCAAGTACATTGAGTTCCGCGAAGCGCTGCCCAAGACACTGGTGGGCAAGATACTCAGGAGGGTGTTGCAGGAGGAGGAGAAGACAAAAAAAACATCATAGCAGCATTCACATAAATGAGAAATTGAAATAACGGAGGAGATATTAATGGCCGATTATCCATGGTTCAAGCATTATGATAAGGGTGTGCCTACCACGTTACAGCCCTATCCCGACAAGACCCTGTTCGAGGATGTGGCTGATGTGGCCAAAGAAAAACCCGGCCACCGCATGATCTGGTTCAAGGGGAGGTGGATGACATACAAGGAGATAGACCATCTGAGCGATGTGCTGGCCGCCGGGCTGGTTGCCATCGGTGTCAAAAAAGGTGACCGTGTGGCGATGCTCATGCCGAACAGCCCTAATGTTGTAATTGGTCAGCTTGCTATCTGGAAGGCCGGGGCTATCTCGGTACCCATCAACCCGCTGTATAGCGAGGCGGAGCTTGAGTTCGCTCTCAAAGACTGCGGAGCGGAAGTGGCCATCGTGTTGACCGCGTTCTACGACACAGTAAAAAAGATACAGGGCCGTACCAATCTTCGTCTTCTCATCGCCACCAGCGTCAAGGAATACCTGTCTCCTTTTGTGAAACTTATGTTCACCCTGCTGATGGAGAAGAAGCAGGGGCAGTATCTGGAGAAGGTGCAGGGTAACGATATCTGGCTGCAGGACTTGATGAAGAAACATGCCGGCGACAAGAGGCCTGATGTTAAGGTGACAGGCAAGGACACGGGGCTGCTGCTCTTCAGCGGCGGTACGACGGGCACACCTAAAGGCGTCATGCTCAGCCACGAGGCCATTTTCATGAACGGCCGGCAGATCCATTCCTGGTCGAAGCCCCTGGCTACGGACTGGACGGATACGCTGGTGCTGCTGATGCCTTTCTTCCACGTTTACGGCAACGTGATTTTGCTCTCCACTGCTATAGCCGGCCGCTATCCTACGGCGCTGATACCCAACCCCCGCGAAGTCAAGGATGTACTGGCTACTATTAAGAAGGTCAAGCCGGCATTCTTCCCCGCTATCTCGGCCATTTTCATCGGGCTGATGAACAGGCCGGAGGTTAAATCGGGCAAGATCGATTTCAAGACAATGAAGTCATCGGTGGCGGCGGCCGCCCCTCTCCTGCCGGAGACGAAGAGGCAGTGGGAGGTGGTCACGGGCGGCAAGATCGTGGAAGCCTACGGTCTTACGGAGTCTGGCGTGCTGGCCATGGGTCCCTTCCTGGGTAAGTGGAAGGAAGGCGCCGTGGGCATGCCCACGCCTGATACCGTTATCAAGATTGTCGATATCGACACGGGAAAGAAAGAGCTCAAGCCGGGTGAGGCGGGTGAGATCATAGCCAAAGGGCCGCATATCATGAAGGGCTACTGGAATCGCCCCGAAGCCACTGCCGAGATGCTGAGGGACGGCTGGCTTTACACGGGTGATATCGGCTATTTGGATGAAGATGGTTACCTGTTCATAACCTCTCGTAAAAAGGATCTTATCAAGCCCAGCGGCCACCAGGTGTTCCCCATCGAGATTGAGGAGATCATCTCACAGCATCCCGCCGTGCTCGAAGTGGGCGTGGCGGGTGTGCCCGATGCTGCCCAGGGCGAGGCCGTCAAGGCCTGGATCGTGCTGAGGACGGGGCAATCATGCACGGCGGAGGAGATACAGGTCTTCTGCCGCGAAAAACTGACTGCCTACAAGATCCCCAAGCACGTGGAGTTCCGCGAGGCCCTGCCCAAAACCATGGTGGGCAAGGTGCTGCGCCGCGTGCTGCAAGAAGAAGATAAGGCCGAGTAAGTAAATAAGTTTAAGAGGCGGGGATTCATCTCCGCCTCTTTTAACATCCTGTGAGCCGGTAATCAACATGATAAAAAAGTTCAACCAGGTTTACCAGTTTAAGATTACGCTTATGAATACCCGGGCGCCTGTCTGGAGGCGCATACAGGCGCCCGGGTATTTTTCTTTCTGGGATATGCATGTGGCTATTCAGGACTCTATGGGGTGGCTGGATTGCCACCTGCACGAATTTAAGATGATCGATCCAGCCAGTGGCTGGAATAAAACAATTGGTATACCTGAGGAAGACGATAGGTCCGGTATAGATATCGTCCCCTGTTGGAAAGAAAAGATATCAACTTGGTTCAATCCCGATAATCCGAAGGCCAAATATAAGTATGATTTCGGTGATGGCTGGATGCATGAAGTATTGCTCGAAAAAATAATCCCATGCCGGGAAGGGCTGGATTATCCGTTATGCCTGGCCGGTAAGAGAGCTTGCCCGCCTGAGGACTGCGGCGGCGCCGGGGGCTACGAAGATATCTGCAAGGGAAAACACCCGTATCAACGTAATTTCAGGGGTTATGACCCGACCCTTTTCGATCCGAAAAAGGTGGTCTTCGAGGATAGTAAAAAGCGTTTTAAAATTGCCTTCGGTCAAAGCCCGTAATTGCTACCATATGGTCGAACGGGACAGTTATCGCCGCTATCGAATCAGGCTGGTCAGGCCTTGCCCTGGCTCCTGATGAAAGCCAGGACTTCAGGCAGGCTGAATGTACCTTCCATCGGCCCCATGCGGGAGGCGGCCAGTGCGCCCATGGCATTGGCCAGCAGTGCGGCATCCCCAAGCGGCAGGTTGTCCAGGTAGCCGCTGATAAAGCCGGCGTCAAAACAGTCCCCCGCGCCGGTGGGATCAACCGCCTTAACTCTGAAGCCCGGCGCCTCTATAACCTCCTCCCGGGTAAAAACGCGGCAGCCTCTCTCTCCCAGCTTGAGCACGACTATCTTGACTCCCATATCGATGAGGCGCCGGCACGCCAGGTCGCTGTCAGGTTCATGAACGAGCAGGCTGGCTTCTCCGCCGCTGGGCAGTACGATATCAGATATTCGGACAACCGGCAAAAGTATGCTCCTGCACTCTTCTGCTGAAAGCAGTTCGGGCCTGAGATTGGGGTCCAGGCTGACGCTCCCCCCCGACTCTTTTATAGACCTGGCCAGCCTAAGGCAGGTATCCCTCATGGCGCGGCTGACTGACAGGGAGCAGCCCATGACATGGAAATGGCGGAAAGATGCGGCATAGCGAGCAGCCTGTGATGGTGACGGCAGACGGTCGGAGGCCGTGCCGGCGATATGAAAAATAAATGTGCGGCCGCCTGCCTTATCATATGAGACGAAGGCGCAGCCGGTAGATTTATGATTAATAGTCTTTATCAGCCTGCTGTCTATACCGTCACGTGAAAAGCGGTCTCGTATAAGCCGGCCGAATCCATCGCGACCCGTCGACCCGACAAAGCCGGTGCGTTTACCTATCCTGGCCGAGGCGTCCGCAAATATTGCGGGCGCACCGCTGGCATAAGGCCCCCTGAACTCCCCCGCAATGTCCAGCGGCTGGCCGGCTGCAGGCCGCATTACTTCGGCTATCAGCTCTCCCGCGGCCAGCACCTGTCCCTCATCCCAGAAAGGGAGCCTGCTGCGTCTGGTGAACTCAGCATCGAGAATGGGGAGCGTGCCATCAAGGTTAAACGCACGGCAGTACTTCAATATCTGCTGCGAAATGCGCTCGACCACATACCGGTGGGGGTTGAAACCGTCTTTCTCAAGATTGGTATATAGACGCCTGCGGGCTTCCAGCACCGCCTTGTCCGTCCAGATATAGCGCGCGCCGGTCTTGAGCAGCCAGCTTTGCCTGCCGGCGGGCAGTTTGTCGAACAGCCTGCCGATTTCACCATCATGCAACCACTTCTTCCAACGGCCGGAATCGACCACTGCCTGCCTCAAGGTCTGTTTGAACTGCGAATAACCGCCGGCGCTATACACCGGGGCAGATTTCTCCCTTGCTTCGAGTTCGAAGAGAGCATCGCATTCAATCTCGGTGAACTCGGGGCCGACATTGGCTCCGCCCATTCTGCTGATGGGGTAGGCAGAGGGATTTTCCACATTGTCCGTATAGTGCCCCTTGAGCACCAATCCATAGCTGCAGGCAATGCCGTAAAGCTCTTGCGCTACCTGCTGGCTGAATAAGGTGGTATCCAGGTCAGTTCCTACCTTGCCTACGATAAAGCACGGCCATGCCTGGCTCAATCGCTCTTCGCTCATCTTTTTGCGCAACCCGGCCAGAAAACTGCCAAACATATGCTCGTCCGCCAGGCCGCCCTTGACCTCCTCGGTACCCACCTCGTAGGCGATGGGTGGTAGCCCGCGTTTTCTGCGGAAAGACTCGCAATGCTTTATCAGCACCATAGTCCTCTCTACGATTGTGCCGATGTCCAGCGCCTGGCCGGGTGGCAGGTCGCGGTCAACGGTGGGGTCGATATGCAGCAAGTCGAAACCTGCCTCGATAGCGGATTCCAGGGACCTCTTGATTGCTTCCATACTGCGGCGATAGGTCCATTTTTCAATGGTGTGCCTGTCCCGCAACCAGGGCCCTGCGTGATCTACCCCCAGTATTATCGGGCCTTTAAAGCCCGTTTTCCTGGCCGTTTGCCGCACCATGGCTGTGAAGCGCGCGTGGTTCCATCCCGTATAGCCGCCGTCGAGGTCAACTTGGTTGAGTGTAGCTGCGAAAGATATGGGGCACTCCGCCTGTTTGGCTGCGATCAGGGCTGCTTCAACCACGGCATGGGAGTTGGCCGAAACGGCCAGCAGGGTACGCCAGGGCGCCCCCTCCTTATGCGACAAACGGGCAAATGAGTGAATTATGGCCTCGCACAGGGTAAACCCGCTGCCCGCTGCCTTGCGTCTTAATCGTGAAACATCAGCTGCCATATCGAAGTGAGTGACCGGTAAATCTTCCGATTATTATACATGTTCAGAGCACCTGCTCGCCGCACACATCGTCTGCGCCCCAGCAGACCAGGCTGCCCTCCATGAACTTAGCGTCCTTGAAGCCGGCGTTATTAAGCGCGCAGCAAGCCTCGTAGGCGCGTACGCCCCTCAGGCAGAGGGTAACGATCTCTTTATCCTTGTCAAGCTCATCCATTTCATCGTACAAATTTGTTTGCGGAAGCAGCTTGACCTGGGGTACCTCGATCCATGATTGGTCGGCCTCGTACTCGCTTCTCACATCGAGCAGCACGAAGTCATCCCCGTCAGAGATCTTCTTTTTAATGTCTGCCGGTTTGATACCGATGGTCCGTCCCTCCAGCTTGTTGCGCACCAGGTTGGCTGCGTGGTGAAGAACATCCATCGCGGCGTTGTAGGGAGGGGCATAGGCCAGGTCCAGGTCAGCCAGCGTATCCACCGTCATACCTGCTGTGATGCCCGTGGCCAGCACATCGATGCGCTTAACCACTTCGCCCGGCCCGGTGCCCTGCCCGCCCAAAATGCGGCGGGTCTTTTTATCCACTATGAGCTTGATTATAACCTCCTTGCTTCCCGGGTAATAGCTCGGCTTATCGGGGTAGGGTATGAGGGCTGTGACCACCTCGAAGCCGGCTTCGAGCGCCTGTTTCTCTCCAAGCCCAACACGCCCGGTGTTGAAGCCGAATACCTTTACGCACGCGGTGCTGACGATGCCGGCAAACTTATCGCTGCCCCCCGTTATATTGGCCGCTATCACATGCCCGTGCTTGTTGGCGGTCGAGCCCATGGGGACGAATATCTTCTTACCGGTAATGATATTGACGTTGGCCACGCAATCGCCGCCGGAGTAGATATCCGGGTCACTGGTTTGCAGGTAATCGTTAACAACGATGTCGCCGAATGGCCCGATCTCCAGTCCCGCCTCTTTTGCCAGCTTTGAATTTGGGCGTACTCCTATGGCAAATATGATCACATCACCTTCGATGGTCTCCTTATCCGTGACGGCGTGGCTTACACTATCTCCTTCCCCTCTGAATTCCACGACCTTCTGCCCCAGCTTTAAAATCACCTTCTTTCTTTTAATGTGATCGGCCAGCAGGTCCGATATCTCCTCGTCCAGTACGCCTGGCAGCACTTTATCCAGTGCCTCAACCACTGTGACCTCCAGTCCACGCGCGGATAACGCTTCAACCATCTCGACTCCGATCAGGCCGGCGCCAACTATAATAGCCTTTTTCGAAATTGATGCGGTGATCAGATCTCTTATTTCGTCCGCGTCGGGGACACGTTTCAGAACGTGCACGCCTTTCAGATTGATGCCCTTGATGGGGGGTACGACAGGGCTGGATCCGGTGGCGATCACGAGTTTGTCGTAATCAATGGAATAATGCCGGCCTTCAGCCAGCGACGTTACGTCGATTTTGTGCGTTGCGCGGTCGATGTGGTCAACGCGGGTGGCAGCCAGCACATCCACATTGCTGATCTGTTTGAAAGCGGCCGCATCGCGTACCAGGAGGGCGCTGCGGGGTCTGACGGCGTTAGAAATATAATAGGGTAACCCGCAGCCTGCATAAGAGATTAGTTCCTCGTCCTGAATCATCGTTATCTGCGCGGTGGCATCGAGCCTGCGCGCCCGGGCAGCCGTCTTGGGCCCGCAGGCGCCCCCGCCGATTATGACTATTCTCAACTGCTTGTCCATCTGTGTAATCCTCCTGCGGCATGCTATATTTCTTTGGCGTGCAAGCGTAATTATAATCGATATAAATTGCCTGTAAAACCGGCCGCAGCTATACTGTTAACATAAGGCAGGTTATCTAAAAGGAAGATGAAGATCAAACTTGTGGCCGGCTTTGCCGTCGCAATCATACTTGGTTTCTGCTCGTACTCTGCTGCACTGATATTTTCGACGGCTCCATCCGCCCCGGTTGCCAGCCCGCAAGTGCTTTTTTTCAAGGCTGACAAATCCAAGATTGAGGACGGCTCGGCCGCAACCCTGCGCTGGGTTGTTGACGGTGCTGATAGTGTTTTGATCGACCACGGGGTGGGAGTAGTGGATGCCAGCGGCAGCGTGGATATCAGGCCTTCAGGGATAACGGCCTACAATCTTACGGCCTTTAACCGGGGTGGCGCCGTTGTAAGCTCCGTGATTATCAATGTCGTGCCGGTGGTCAAGACGGCCAGCCTTCCCGTCAGCCCGGCCGTTAATCCCAACGGCATCCCGTCGGGCGTGCCTTCCAGCATGCTGCCGACCCTTAAGGCAAATGAATCCTACGTTTTTTATCAGGGGGCCGTTATGGTGGGAGCCGACGACCACTACATCGTGCTGCGCAATAACCCGGCTGCCGTCAATCCAAGCTGGGCCGAGCTGAAGGCTTTCCTTCAGTCTGACCAGTCTGACCGTCATGCTTACGTGGCGGGAAAATTCACCTGCGGCGACTTTGCCGAGATGCTGCATAACAATGCCGAGGCTGCCGGCATAAGAGCAGCCATAGTCGCTATCGAACTGCGGCCGGCCGGCATGGCGGAAGGCACGACCAACCACTCCCTCAATGCCTTCGAGACTACTGACAACGGCCTCGTGTACATAGATGTAACGTCATCCTCGCAGGGCTTCTACGCGGACAAAGTCGTCGGGGTGGAGATCGGCCAGGAATATGAGCCTGTCTCCATTTTCCCGCAGCCGGGACAGATGCAGACGTGGCCGAGCATGGGCAGGGTGGTGGCCATAGACATACCTCCTCTATGGTAAAAAGGTTTTACCGGCCTTCATGATTATTTATGCCCTTCCGTGAGATAATATGTTCATCTTACAGCCAAGGAGAGCAGTGACATATGAGTAAATTCATCGATAAATTGGATAATCTGAATAAGGCTGCGGTCCCTGCCATGGGTTTTCATACCAGGGGAGGTGAGGATAAAACTGTATCTATGCTGGTTGCGGTCGAGTTGGCCGGTAAACCGGAGGACGAGTTGAAGGAAGTTGCAACCACCGGCGCCTGTGCCGGCATACTTGACCCTGCCGGCCTGAACGCGGCATCTCTTATAAAGTACCTGAAGACAAAGGTGGATATGCCCGTGGGTTTGGTGCTGAGCGGTGGAAAAACGGGCACAGGGGCCAAGCCGGAAGGCAGCGACATCGACTTTGTAGTATTCGATGTGAACCTGCCGGTAAAATCGCTGGCCGGAAACGAACCCGAATCGGTGGGCAGGATTCTAAGGCTGGATACGTTGATTGAGGCCGGGTTGTTGCGGGCGGTGAACAGCCTCCACCCCGAAATCGAGGCTGTAATGTTGGACCTGCGTGTACCTGCCCTGACCGTGGAGACCCTTATGCACTGCCGCAGGGCGGCTGATTTCACCGGCCAACCCATCATGGCTATGATTGGGGCCGGCCTTACTGTTGCTGAATTGACAGCGCTGCGCGAAGCCGGTGTTAAATGCATGGTCCTGCCCGCCGGTTCAACCGCAGCGGAGATAGGATCGCTTATCGATGATATCCGTGCCCTGCCAAAACCTGAGAAAAAGAAGGGCAAAAAGGGCATTGCCATAATACCCAGGATGGGGATTGTGCCTGCGCCCAAAGAGGATGAAGACGACGATGGAAACGATGGCGATGATGACGGCGATTAGCTCAGAGTATTCACAACAGTGACTGGTATGAGGCGATAAGGAAATATGACGCAGAATTTGTGGTTATTCCTGCTCTCCGCGGCCGGTATTTCCCTCTCCGGTGTGATGCTGCCCGGACCGCTCACGGCAGCTACGATCGCCAAAGGATTTGACGACAGGAACGCCGGGGCTATGATCGGCATCGGGCACGGCATCATTGAGATACCCATAATCGCGCTGGTTTACTTCGGCTTTGCTTCTTACCTCGATAATCCTGCGGTGAAAGTGGTCACCGGGTTGGCCGGCGGCATCTTGCTGGTAGGGATGGGATTGCTCATTTTCTTCACATTCAAGAAACCGGTTGAGGGAGCGACAGTTTTGCCTTATAGCCCCCTGGTAACAGGTATCGTGATGACCGGCGGCAACCCTTACTTTTTCCTCTGGTGGGCCACCATAGGCGTGGCGTTGATAACAGGCGCCATCGCCTTCGGTATTATCGGGCTCGTGCTTTTTACTGTTGTTCACCTTGCCTGCGATATCGCCTGGGACCAGTTTGTTTCAATGACTGTTTTCCGCACCAGGCGCCTGTGGACGCCGAGAGCACAAAAAATAGTCTTCGGGGTCTGTGCGGTAGTGCTGATAGGATTTGGCGCCTGGTACGCGGTGTCGGTCTTTTTATGAACAGGCATCTGCAGTCCTGACTTAACGCAGGTCCTCCTGTTATCAGGACTTGAATTTAGGACTCATCCTGTGAATTTTTAAATTGTTCGATACGCTTAAAAATCATTTCAATCGATGGGGCGGGGGCATAAGCCTCTTCTTCTGTTTTACCAACTTCAGCCAGGATCTGATGACCAGCCTGCTTATCACGCTGCTGCCGTTTATCCGGCAGGATATGATGCTTAATTACTTTCAGGCGGGGTTGCTGGTTTCTGCATACAGCGTCACCTCGGGATTATCGCAGATACTGGATGGATGGCTTTCGGACAGGTGGGGCAACAGGCGTACCGTGCTGCTGACGTTGATAGCCATAGGTCCGGCCATACTGCTCTTCACCGCAGTTAACTGTTTTCCCGCCCTGGCCGTGCTGATGATTGCCGTCGGGATCCTGTGGACGATGAGGGAAACCGCGGTCCAAACATATTTGATGGAGAAGACGCCGTTGCATATGCACGGGTTAGTTATCGGGATCTATTTTGGTGTAGGCCGGCAGGGACAGAGCCTGCTGCAGCCCGTGTACGGCGATGTCCGGTATCTCCAATGTCTTTCTCATCGTGGGTCTCATCGGTATGGCCACATCAATCGTCACGATCTTTATTGCCCGCAAAATATAAGATAAACCTACCGTTGTACTGGATTGTCGGCCGCGGGCATTATTCGCTGTCAGCAGCTCTGTTGAGTGGACTGGAAATATTTGCCCTCGGTCTTGATGGAGGGCGCGATCACCAGTTTGACCTTTTGAAACTCTTTTATACTGAGCGTCCCGCATACTCCCATGGCGTTGCGCAGCGCACCCACGTAGTTTTCGGTGCCATCGGTGACGTGGCTCGGCCCGAAGAGGAGCTTGTTAAGCGAGCCTTTGACGCCGGTCCTGATGCGCGTGCCCCGCGGCAGCGTGGCAGAGGGCTGCGACATTCCCCAGTGGTAGCCTTTGCCCGGCGCTTCCTCTGCGCGGGTCAGGATGGAGCCGAATACCACGGCATCAGCACCTGAGACAAAGGCCTTGCACATGTCGCTGCCGATGCGGATGCCCCCGTCGGTGATAATTGAAACGTAGCGGCCGCTCTCCTTGAAATATACGTCGCGCGCGGCGGCGCAGTCTATAGTGGCGGTGACCTGGGGCACTCCCACGCCAAGCACCTCGCGCGTGGTACAGGCGGCGCCCGGCCCGATGCCTACCAGCAGACCGTCGATGCCCGTGCGCATCAGCTCCAGAGCCGCGCTGTAAGTTACGGCATTGCCCACCACCACCGGGATGCGGAGCTGCTTGCATAGATCGGAGAAGCTCAGGCCGCGGTAGCTCTTTGATATATGGCGCGCCGTGGTCACGGTGGTCTGCACCACGATGATATCGGCGCCGGCCTCCTCGGCTGCGGGAGCCAGCTTCTTGGTAGTGGCGGGTATCATCGATACGGCGCAGACGGCGCCGGCCTTCTTTATCTTATGGATGCGTTGGGCGATGAGTGAATCCTTGATGGGCTGGCTGTATATCTTCTGCATCAGGGCTGTGACCTCGCCCTGGGGTGCGCTGATTATCTCGTCCAGTATAGCCCGCGGGTCATCGTACCTCACCTGGATACCATCCATATTGAGTATGGGCAGCCCCCCGGCTTTGTTGAAGAGTATGGCGAAATCGGGATCCACCACGGCGTCCATGGCGGCGGCCACTATCGGGACGGCGAAAGTAATATCGCGGATTTTGAATTCGATGTTGGTCTGGTCAGGATTGACAGTGACGTCCCCTGGCACAATTGCAACTTCATCAAAACCGTATGCTCGTTCGAGCTCTTTGAACTTAGGTACTGACATATCAAGCCTCGTGGGTGATTAGCGAGAACTATATCAAAATAGGCTGTTTCAAGTCAAGCTTAACAGGGTCTTCATATCTGACGTCGGCGTAGCGGCGAACATAAAGTTTACCTTCGAGCGTAAACTGGGCTATAATTACTGCGTAATTGTGCCTGTCTTGTATGTCGTAGCTACACCCATCGGTAATCTTGAGGATATCACGCTGAGGGCCTTGCGTGTGCTGGGTGAGGTGCAGTTGATAGCTGCAGAGGATACCCGCACGGCGCGCAAGCTGCTCAACAGGTATGACATTAAGACCAGGCTGACCAGCTATTACGAGCACAATAAAAAGAATAAGATGCCTGTCCTGCTGGAAATGCTGGAGGAACAGGACATCGCGCTCATCTCGGAAGCCGGCACGCCGGGCATCAGCGATCCGGGCTACGAGCTGATCAAGGGGGCTATCGAGAAAGGATATCAGGTCGTGGTATTGCCAGGCCCTTCGGCGGTGACAACTGCCGTGGTTGCTTCCGGCCTGCCCGCCGACCAGTTCATTTACCTGGGCTTTTTGCCCCGCAAGAAAGGGGAAAAAAGGCGGTTGCTGGGATCGGTTAGCTCCGAGCCGCGGACCATCGTGTGTTTCGAGTCGCCGCACAGGGTGGGTGATTCCCTGTCGGCCATGCTGGAAACGCTGGGCGACCGTAGCATTGCCGTATGCCGGGAGATGACCAAGCTGCACGAGGAAGTTTACCGAGGGCTGTTGAGCATGGCTGCCAAGCATTTTCAGAAACCGCGCGGCGAATTTACGATTGTGATACAGGGTACCGGGAATTTAAAGAGATCCTTGCGTAAGGCAAGGGACAAATCTAAAAAGGGAGTTTAAATATGCAGGAAAGATTTCGCAGGGGTGCAATTTCCATAGGGCCGGCCAAATGCGAGGGATGTGGCGCCACCATACATCACGGTGAAGTATACCTGGTGATCGATGAAAAGCCTTCGGATAAGCTCAAGGAAGAAGTTGTTTATATCGATGACCTGGACTGCTCCGATTGCGGCAACAGGATAGAGGGCGGCGACGAGTACCTTTTTATCGTCGATGGGGATACGGAGAAATGCTACTGCCCTGCCTGCTATAAGAAAAAGGGTGGCGAGGCCTTCAGAAAGAAGAATAACGGCTGCGTGATCGAATATAAAAAGTCGGCGCAAAAATGTGCGGAGTTGCGTTTCTGTAAGGTGTGTTGCGAGAAGCGAAAGGCCGGCATGGATAAAAAAGAAAAGGGTGACAAGGTGTTCACTTTCTTCCCTTCAAAAACCCTCAAATAATATTGAGTGCGACGGGAGATTAGTAACTTGCCTGAGAATATTCTGGTTGCTGTAGCCTGGCCGTATGCCAACGGCCCCTTGCACCTCGGTCACGTTGCCGGGGCTTATTTACCCGCCGATATCTTTGCACGTTATCAGCGCCTGCGCGGCAACAGGGTGCTCATGGTATCCGGAAGCGATGAGCACGGAACGCCCATAACCCTGCGGGCGGAGCAGGAGGGTATTCCCCCTGCAGAGCTGGCCACCAGGTATCACAATGAATTCCTGGAAAGCTGGCAGAAACTGGGTATCTCGTTTGACCTCTTTACCACCACCGACACGGACAACCATGCGGCGGTTACGCACGACATCTTCCTCAGCCTGCTTGAGAAGGGTTATATCTATAAGGGCTCCATGCCGCAGGCATACTGCCCAAATTGCAAGCGCTCACTCCCGGACCGCTACGTTGAGGGCACCTGCCCCAATTGTAACTTCAACGCGGCCAGGGGTGACCAGTGCGATAACTGCGGCCGCACGCTCAACCCCAGTGACCTGATCGATGTGCGCTGCCGTATTTGCTCTTCCACACCCAGGTTTGAAAGCTCGGAACATTTTTTTCTCAAGCTTAGCGCTTTCGAGGAGCAGCTCAGGAAATGGGTGGGGGAAAAGGACTACTGGCGCCAGAACGTGCAGAATTTCACCATGGGATTCCTGGAAGGTGGCCTCAAGGACAGGGCCATAACCCGTGATATCGAGTGGGGGGTTTCCGTGCCCCTGCCCGGGTTTGAAAAGAAGCGCATTTATGTTTGGTTTGAGGCGGTTATCGGGTATCTGTCTGCCAGCCGCGAATGGGCTTCGCTGCAGGGGGATAACGACGCGTGGAAGCATTTCTGGACGGGCCGGAACAGGGCCTACTATTTTATCGGTAAAGACAACATACCGTTCCACACAATTATCTGGCCGGCCATGCTGATGGGCTACGGCGGCCTCAGCCTGCCTTACGATGTCCCTGCCAACGAGTTCCTGACCATCGAGGGAAAGAAGCTGTCCACCAGCCGCAACTGGGCTGTATGGGTGCCCGATTTCCTGCAGCGCTATGATCCTGACCCGTTGCGCTATTACCTCTCCATCAATATGCCGGAGACGGGCGACATGGATTTCTCATGGCACGAGTTCCTGCGCAAGAACAACGACGAACTGGTGGCGACCTACGGCAACCTGGTGCACCGCGTTCTGTCTTTCAACTATCGCAATTTCAATGCTTCTGTGCCAGATCCCGGCGTCATGGATGAGACCGGCAATGCCCTGCTGCAGAGGGCCCGCAATACGCTGGACCAGGTCGGCAGCCAGCTTGACCGCTGCCATTTCAAGGAGGGGCTCAAAATTGCCATGGCCCTGGCGCAGGATGTCAATCGCTTCCTCGACGACACCGCGCCCTGGAAGATGATCAAGCAGGATCGCCAGGTGGCCGGGAGATCGGTGTACACGGCTCTTGCCGCTATATCGGCCTTGAAAACCATACTGTGCCCATTCCTGCCATTTACTTCGCAGAAGCTCCACGCTTACCTGGGTTTTGAAGGAGATATACGTGATGCTGGTTGGAACATGCAGATGCCCCTGCCGGGCAAGTCCCTGCCGCAGCCGCAGGCGCTGTTTATTAAATTAGAAGATAGCCTGGTTGGGGAAGAGATGGCGCGGTTGGGGAGCAGCGAAACGGCATGAACCTTGAACAGATTTACCAGCCTGTAAAGCCCGGCCTTGACCTGGTGGAATCAAAGCTGGGTGAGATAGCCGGCAATGATATCCCGCTATTATCTCAGTTACTGGAGTACGCACTGCTCAAGGTCGGCAAAAGGGTGAGGCCGGCGCTTACATTGCTTTGCGCCAAGTTTTACAAATACGATCTTGAAGTGCTTGTCCCCATGGCTACCGCCGTGGAGGTGCTTCATATCGGCACCCTGGTACACGACGACATCATCGATAACGCGGATATGCGCCACGGCAAGCCGGCCGTGTACCGCACCTGGGGACAGAACTGCGCCCTTTTACTGGGTGACTACTTGTTTTCCAAGGCAGGCAGCCTGGCCACGACCACCGAGAATCTCAGGGTCATAAGGCGTTTCACCGAGACACTCATGACTATCTCCGGTGGCGAGCTCAGGGAGGGCAGCCACTCCTTTGACCTGGCCGGAGCCAGGGATAACTACTATAAATGGATCGGCGACAAGACCGCCTGCCTCTTTGTCATGGCTTCAGAATGCGCATCGGTGCTAAGCGGCTGCCCGGAGGAACAGGTGCAGGCGCTCAAGGACTACGCGCTGAATTTCGGGCTGGCTTTCCAGATTATCGATGATATTCTTGATTTTGTGGGCGACCCGTTGGCGTTGGGGAAACCCGTGGGTTCGGACCTGAGTGAGGCAGCTTCCACGCTGCCATCCATTCTTTATGCGGAGAAATACCCGCAGGACCACACAATCAAGGCCATTATAGTTGACCACCGCAAAGACCTTGTGCCCGGCGCCGTGGAGAAAGTGCGTGAATCCGGCGTCATAGATGAATGCAGGTCCATCGCACAGGGATTTTCCCGCAAAGCCAGCCTTTCACTTAATAATCTGCCGGATTGTGATGCGCGCAGGTCGCTCAAGGCTCTGGTGGCTTTCGTTATAGAGAGGAACAGGTAGAGATCATTATGATGCCGGCGCGGCCTCCAGGCCGGGCGCCGGGATCGGGTCCTTCAGCAGCTTGTTGAAAGTGGTGTCGTCTATAGTTTCTTTTTCTATAAGGTACTCGGCTATATACTTCAGGCGGTCCTTGTTGCCGGTTATAATCTCCACGGCCCTGGAGTAGGCCTCCTTGATCAGGGACTCCGCCTCTTCGTCGATTTCCTGTGCGACCTTGTCACTGTAGTTCTGTTGCTCGTGTATCTCCTTGCCCAGGAAGACCATCTCTTCCCTCTTGCCGAAAGTGCGCGGCCCCAGCCTCTGACTCATGCCGAATTCCATGATCATGCGGCGGGCTATAATGGTTACCTTCTCAAGGTCGTCCTGCGCTCCCGTGGTCAATTCGCCCAGCGCAACCTGTTCGGCCGCCCTCCCTGCCAGGCTGATGATCATCATGTCCTTGAATCGCTCGTACGTTCCAAGGTGGCGCTCCTCGCTTGGAAGTAACCTGGTCCAGCCTCCCATCATGCCCCTGGCCACTATCGATATCTTGTGCACCGGGTCGGCGTTGGGCAGCATCTTGGCAACCAGCGCGTGCCCGGTCTCGTGGTAGGCTATTAGTTCCTTCTCCCTCTTAGTTATGACGCGCCCCTTTTTCTCAGGCCCGGCGATGACGCGGTCGATGGAATCCTCCATCTCTTTTTGTCCGACGTCTTTGCGGTTTCGCCTCGCTGCCAGAATTGCTGCCTCGTTGATCAGGTTGGCCAGGTCGGCGCCGCTGAAGCCCGGGGTCTGCCGGGCTATTACTTCGAGGTTGGCTTCCTGTGCCAGCGGCTTGCCCTTGGCATGGACCGCCAGTATGGCCTTACGGCCATTGATATCCGGCTGGTCTATGACAATATGGCGGTCGAACCTGCCCGGCCTGAGCAGGGCGGGATCGAGTATATCCGGCCGGTTGGTGGCGGCCAGCACAATAACGCCGGTGTTGCTGTCGAAACCGTCCATCTCTACCAGTATCTGGTTTAACGTTTGCTCGCGCTCATCGTGGCCGCCGCCCAGGCCTGCTCCCCTGTGACGGCCCACGGCATCGATCTCGTCCACGAAGACGATACAGGGTGAATTGCGCTTGGCCTGGTCGAAGAGGTCACGCACACGCGAGGCGCCCACGCCCACAAACATCTCGACGAATTCACTGCCGCTGATGGAGAAAAAGGGCACACCGGCCTCGCCGGCCGTGGCCTTGGCAACCAGCGTTTTGCCGCAGCCGGGCGGGCCTACCAGCAGCAGGCCCCGCGGGATGCGGGCGCCCAGCGCCAGAAATTTCTGCGGCGACTTGAGGAACTCCACGACTTCCTGCAGTTCACCTTTGGATTCATCTATACCCGCCACGTCGGCAAATGTGACGGTCGGCTTATCGCCCGACGACAGCCGGGCCCGGCTCTTGCCGAAATTGAAGGCCTGTGTGTTGGCGCCGCGTGCTGAACGGAAGAGGAAGAACAGCAGCGCTCCGAAAAGGACCAGTGGCAGGAAGCTCAGCATGATACTGCCCCAATCGAAGCCGCCTGTCTTCACCTCGAACTTGATCCCGTCCTCTCCCAGCTTGACACCGGCCTCTTTGAGACTGTCCATCAGCTCCTTGGTGCTGCCTACGTATGCAGCTTTGACCACGGGCTTATCGTCTTTAAGTCCAATAATGCTATTACCGTCCTGCTGGACGGTCTTGACCTGGCCGTTCTTGGCGTTGTCGATAAATGTATAGAAATCGACTTCTTTAGGTCCCTTATTGACTGGAAAGAAGCTGAATGCCAGGGCGAGCAGCGCCACCAGGATAAGTAGGTAGAGAAGGCTACCTTGCCACCATCGTGCTTTCATAGATTACCTTTTTGAATAGTGGGCTAATTATAGCAAATAGCCCCAAGATGATAAAGGAAAAGTCATACAGAAATAGCAGCGTGGCGCTATCACAGAATACCGGCGGATTGACAAGGCACCCGGCCGTCTTATTGTCGGCACGGGTGCCTGCAACATCAATCATCGGGAATTAAGGCCAGGGGAGTGCCTTGGGGTTGAGGTGTAGTTCCTTCATGCCCGCCTCTTTGAGCGCTGTTAAAGTTGACTTAAGCTGTCTCTGCTGCTCTGCAGTCAGCCTTGAGAGGACATGCTTGGTTCCTTCCTTTTTCATAGACTGCTTCAGGGCGTTCTCCCCCTTAGCGGTCAGGGTGATGCGTATAAGGTTTTTTCGCTCCATATTCTTGATGCGCTTGATCAGTCCCTGTTTTTCCATGCGCATCAGGATGCCTGATATGGAATGCGGCTCGCGTAGCAGCATGCGGGAGATCCTGGCAGGGGTGACGTCCTTGCCCATTGCATCTACCAGAAAGAGGATTGCTGCCGAGGTTGCCGACAGGTTCTGCGGGAGCAGTTCCCTCTCCCTCACCTTCACGAATATATCTGCAACCTGCATGATCTGCGTTACAAGGGTGTAATCCTTGTCCGCTTTAATTTGCTGTACCACTGTTGTTAACCTCCGTTGATATTTAGTTTACTGGACTGCACCCCTAAGGCTGGACACAAAGGGTTAGGAGTTCCCGGCGGTGCTCTTCCCTTTTTTCTCCTCTGAGTATTTCCTCGTATTCATCTGGCGGCCTTAATCCCAGTGCTGAATGAAGTCGC